>Ga0070682_100000329_pt1 | contig 32581 bp, 30 predicted proteins | sample KBSC63LmetaG_FD_64668 | JGI IMG/M metagenome (GOLD analysis project Ga0070682, IMG submission 64668) | Corn rhizosphere microbial communities from Kellogg Biological Station, Michigan, USA - KBS C6-3L metaG | ecosystem: Host-associated > Plants > Roots > Rhizosphere | place: USA: Michigan...
TTAAGTGGAATTTTACCTCCGCTGAACGTAAGCTACTTCCATGATGAGAAAGACGGAATTTTGGGAATGCATCCGGAACACGACTTCTTTAAAGCAATAGAACTTGCTAAAAAAGAGGATAAACCAATCCTTATTGACTTCACCGGATACGGTTGTGAAAACTGTAGAAAAATGGAGGAGTTTGTATGGAGCGAACCGGACATTTTACCTATCCTTCAGAATGATGTAGTATTAGCATCTTTGTATGTGGACGACAAAGAAGAGCTTCCAGAGGATCAAAAAACTAAAATTGACCTTGGTGAAGGACAGATCAAAAAGGTAAAAACAATTGGTGACAGATGGAGCTTATTCCAGCAGGTTAACTTTAACAATAACTCGCAGCCTCACTACGTTTTGATAACTCCGGATGGAAAAGTAATCAACACGCCCGTTTCAGGATATATGCCCAAAGAGGATTTCAAGAAATTCTTAGAATGCGGGGTTAATTACTATAAAAAGAGTAAATAAACCATTTACATATTATTTTAAAAACTCACACTTTATCGTGTGAGTTTTTTTATTTTGAATTAAATAAACCATAAAACACCAAACGTAGTGTAAAATTAATTATATTTGAATAACTATCACCAATTCAAATAGATATGAGATATGAGATATTATACATTTACTTTTTTATTTCTTACCTGTTCATTACTCACAGCTCAGACTGCTCCATCCATAGAGTGGCAAAAAGCATTGGGAGGAACCCAAAGCGACACTGCCTATTCTACCCAGCAAACTTCTGATGGGGGTTACATCATGGCCGGAGCTTCATCATCCAACGACGGAGATGTAAACGGAAATCATGGCGAAGGAGATGGATGGGTGGTAAAAATGAATGGCAATGGAAATATAGAATGGCAAAAAGCACTGGGAGGAAGTAATAATGATATAATCCAGTCTATCCGTCAGACTACAGATGGAGGATACATTGCCGCCGGATCTTCCAAGTCCAGTGACGGAGATACTACAGTAAACCATGGAAATTTTGATTTCTGGGTGATAAAACTTGATAGCTCAGGAAATATACAATGGCAGAAATCTTTAGGAGGAAGCGGTTCCGATGAAGCGCAATCTGTTCAGCAGACTAGTGAAGGAGGATATATTGTAGCCGGAATCTCCAGTTCTAACGATGGGGATGTGAGTGGAAATCAGGGAGCACAGGATTATTGGATCGTAAAACTGGATAACACCGGGAATATACAATGGCAGAAGTCATTGGGAGGAAGTGACAGCGATCAGGCATTTTCTGTTCAGCAAACTTTTGACGGCGGATATATTATTGCAGGAAATACAGTTTCTACAGACGGACATATTACCATAAGCTATGGAAACTACGATTATTGGGTTGTAAAACTTGATTACTCCGGAAATATGCAATGGCAAAAAACACTGGGTAATTTTGGTGACAATATGGGATATTCTGCACAACAGACTTTCGATGGCGGTTATATTGTGGTGGGTACTTCTTATGATCCTTCTAATATTGAAAATGGCCTTCCTGATTATTGGGTTGTTAAATTAAACAATAGCGGAGTCATCCAGTGGGATAAATATCTGGGCGGAAGTGCTCACGATAACGCCATCACAATACGGCAAACTCCTGAATGGGATTATATCGTTGGTGGCTGGACCTTTTCCAACAACGGACAGGTAACCGGAAATCATGGTTATCTGGATTACTGGATTGTAAAACTGAACAGTAATGGAAACCTGAAATGGGAAAAGACCTTAGGTGGACCAAATGCTGAATACTTTAGCTCTATTGAACCAACCAGTGATAATGGTTATATTGTTTCAGGAAATACGCTTTCTACAAGTGGAGATGTAACGGGAAATCATGGTAGTATTGATGCCTGGATTGTAAAACTAAGCCCGGAACAATTAGGAATCTCAGAAAACCAACCTATAAATAAACCTAATCTCTACCCTAATCCGGCAAAAGATTTCTTTTATGCAGATCACCTTCCAAAAAAAACTATTATCAGCATCACCGATATGTCAGGAAGAAAACTCTTCTCTCAAAAATATAACGAAGAAAAAATTAAGATCAGTACATCAGCATTCACTGAAGGAATTTATATTGTACAGATAAAAAACAAAGAAGAAATTATTGTTTCAAAGAAAATAACAATCAACCGATAAAACTTCTTGAAAATATTACAAAATCAATTCACAAACAATCAATAGATTCATGAATTTATAAAGTTTTTAATAATCGAGGCATATGTTTTGTATGAATTTTACAAAAAAAACCGTTTAACATTTAAAAACTTTAATCATGGCAGAAGTAATTGCACAAGAAAAACAGGGCAGCAAGCAAAAGAAAAAAATGATCAGAGTAGATATGACTCCTATGGTAGATCTGGGATTTTTACTCATCACATTCTTTATGTTCACCACCAATTTTACAAAACCTAATGTAATGGATTTAGGGCTACCCGCAAAAGATCCAAACCCTCATCCTATAGATAATCCTGTAATTGGAGATAAAAACCAGATTACATTTATCCTCGGAAAGGACAACCGCGTATTTTATCATCAAAGCAATGCTACAGATCTGAATTCCGCTAATCTTAAAGAAACCGATTTCAGTGGAATAAAAATTTCAAAAATCATTGCAGAAGCTTATAAAAATGCTCCGGCACCTAACAAATTCACAGTGATTGTAAAACCAACGGATGACGCGAATTATAAGAATTTTGTGGATATGCTGGACAACCTTGCGATTTCCAAAAAGGAACGATATGGCGTAACAGACATCAAGCCCTGGGAAACAAAGATTTACAAGGAATTAACTCAATAAAATACAAAGGGCATTTTTAAAGTGCTCTTTTTTGTTTACTTTTGAAAGAAGAAATGGATCTGCAGTGTGTAACCGGCTGTATTATTTTTAACCTTCTATAATTTTGAATTATGCTGAACTTTGAAAGAACAGGAAACGGAAAAGAAACATTGGTACTTCTTCACGGATTTATGGAAAACATATCCATCTGGAGCGATATGGAGCACCATCTTTCCAAAGATTTTTCATTGCTTAAAATTGACCTTCCCGGGCATGGACAGTCAGAAACTTTAGCAGAAGTTCATACCATGGAACTGATGGCAGAGGAAGTAAAAAAAGTTTTAGATCAGCAAAATTTAGAAAAAGTACACCTTCTGGGACATTCTATGGGAGGATATACTGCACTTGCCTTTGCTGAAAAATATCCCAATTCTTTAAAAAGTCTCACTTTATTTTTCTCTACTTACTTTCCTGACGACGAAGAGAAAAAACAGCAGCGTATTAAAAGCTATAGAATCATAAAAGATGCTTTCGCCCATTATGCAAGAGCCGGAGTTCCTAATTTATTCAATCCGAACGAAAGAGATATTCTGGAAGGAAAAATAGAAACCGCTCTTGAAACTGCACTATCTACCAACAATCTGGGAGCACTTGCCTGTGTGAAAGGCATGGTAGAAAGAACCGACAAAAAACATATCCTGGAAAATCTGGAGGCTAAAATTTTAGTATTGGCAGGGAAGCACGATAATGCTGTAAAAACAGATGTGATGATCAAACATCTTCCGGACAGAACCAATATTAAATCTTATATTCTGGACTGCGGGCACAACGGACATTGGGAAAAACCAGGCATCTGTGCAGAAATTATCAATACGGAACTTCTTCACAACCTTCCTAAAAAACTGGTTTTATAAAATAGATTACCTCACAAATTAAAACCACCCTTAATGAAAAATCCTGTATATTAGTAGAGGATAATTTTGGTAATGGCTTTATTTTCATTCAAAAAAAAGAAACCACCGGCACCACCGGTTATCGGGCTTACACTTTCAGGCGGAGGAATGCGTGGAATTGCGCATATTGCTGTATTGAAAGCGCTGGAAGAATATAATCTGAAACCGCACATTATCTCCGGAACCAGTGCAGGTTCTATCATTGGTGCTTTTTATTCTTTTGGAAAAACACCGGATGAAATGATGGAAATTGTAAGACAGACCTCTTTCTTTTCCCGATCAGCCTTAAAATTATCAAAAAACGGAATTTTCAGCTCCAATTTCATTTTAAAACTGCTTAAAGACTATTTACCGGAAGACAATTTTAATATTTTGGAAATTCCTGTATATGTTGCTGCAACAGAGATGACTCATGGTATTGTCGACTTCTTTTCTGAAGGAGAACTTTTCGGACCGTTGCTGGCCTCTTCCAGCGTTCCTTTTATTCTTCCTCCGGTAAGGATAGGGGAAAAAATCTATGTGGATGGTGGCGTTCTCGATAATCTTCCCATTGAACCTATCATGGATAAATGCAATTTTCTGATTGCCTCCCATGTGAACTCCATCAGCTACGATCAATTAAACAAAATGAGTCTGATGAAAGAATTTGACAGAATCCTTCACTTAGCCATTGCAAAATCCGTGTATTCAAAAGCCAAATACTGTAATATATTTTTAGATCCGCCTAAGATGACGAAATACAGCCTTTTCAACAAACGGTATATGGATGAAATGTTTCAGCAGGTGTATGAATATACCTGTCAGGAACTCGAAGAGAAAGGATTTCGTAAAAGTGTCTAGAATTTGAGAACAGAGAATTTACAGATCTTCCCTCTCCTATAATCCTTCCTCTTTTACTTTCTCTTTAAAGTTGGCTATAGTTCCGGATAAAGAGTCCAAAGATTTTCCTCCGGCAGCATTGATGTGTCCTCCACCGCTAAAGTACTTTCTGGAGAATTGGTTTACATCAACATCATCTTTACTTCTGAACGAAATTTTAACAAAATCTTCATACAAATCTTCCATAAAGAATGCAGACATTTTTACACCGCCAATACTTAAACCATAGTTTACAAAACCTTCCGTATCTCCTTTCTGGAAACCAAATTCTTTCAATTCGTTTCTTGTAAGGCTTAATACTGCTACTGTTCCATCGTTCACCACTTCTATTCTTCCCAGAACCAAAGCAAGCAAATGCAGACGGGAAACTGTGTTGGTATCCCAGGTATTGGATGTAATCATCGCCGGATCTGCACCATTTTCGATCAAATTGGCAATAATTCTATGTGTAGTCGCGCTGGTAGAACGAAAACGGAAACCACCTGTATCGGTCATAATTCCCGTATAAAGACATTCCGCCATATCCTGATTCACCAGCTTTTCATCATTCATTGCTTCAATGAAATGATAGATCATCTGTGAAGTTGCCGGAATTACGGTATCGGAATAAACAAAGTCAAATTTTTCAGGTTGTTGGTGGTGGTCAATAAGAATTTTCTTACCCTGAGCTTTCACCAGCCAATCTCCTAATAATCCAATTCGTGATGGAGAATTAAAATCCAGACAGAAAATAACATCCGCTCCTGCAATCATGTCAGAGGCCAGCTTTCTTTTATATTCTGCAATAATAACTTTTTTAGACTCCGGCATCCATTTCAGAAATTTAGGAAAATCATTAGGCACGATAACTTCTGCATGAATTCCTTTTGCTTTCAGATAATGTTTCAATCCCAGACTTGAACCAATAGCATCTCCATCCGGGTTGTAGTGGGTAAGGATAACTATTTTGCTCTCTTGGGTAAGTAATGTATTGATATCTAAAAGTTCTGCTGGTGTAAACATCTGGTGTTTATTTTCGTTAAAATTAAAGTTTTCAAAGATAGAGCTTTTATATAAATCATTTAAATATTATTTTTGCACAGAGAAATGGTATTCTTATCAGGGGTTTGCCATTGTCCGGTAAAAAAACATTGCATTTAATTTCAAAAAAAAATAATTAAAGTTTGTAACTTATAAAAATTTATATATCTTTGCAACCTGAAAATTAATAGATTAATTACGATTTAAACATATAGTAATGAGTAAAAGAACATTCCAGCCATCAGAAAGAAAAAGAAGAAACAAACACGGTTTCAGAGAAAGAATGTCTACGCCAAATGGAAGAAGAGTTTTGGCTGCGAGAAGAGCTAAAGGCAGAAAGAGTTTAACTGTAAGTGCTGCACGCGCTAAGAGATAATCTTTTTATTATCATATACAAAACATGCTTGAGAAGTTTCTTTTCAGGCATTTTTTGTTGTTAAAATTTACTAAAATTTAGGCTAAATCAACATCTTTTTCTATTTTTAAAAGTTGAAATATTTTTGCTAGAAACAGCCTTTAAAATTAAATTATGCCACATACAAATATCTCCGGAGACAATATTATAAGTTTACAAAACGCAAAGATTGCGCAAAAAAACTTTACTGTACTTTCTGATGTAAATCTTAACATTAAAAAAGGTAGATTCTGCTATCTTATTGGAAAAACAGGTTCCGGAAAAAGTTCCCTTCTGAAAACGCTTTACGGACACATTCCATTGGCATCAGGACACGGAGCTGTTGTAGGATTTGACCTGGCAAAGCTAAAACCTTCTGATATTCCTAACTTAAGAAGAAAATTAGGAATCGTATTCCAGGACTTCCAGTTACTTTCTGACAGAACGGTTGAAAAAAACCTGAAATTTGTTCTTGAAGCAACAGGCTGGAATGATAAAGTAAAAATAGAAGACCGTATCAATGAGGTTTTGGGAAGCGTAAACATGAAAAGCAAAAAGCACAAAATGCCACACGAGCTTTCCGGAGGTGAGCAGCAGCGTATTGCCATCGCAAGAGCCCTTCTTAATCACCCGGATCTTATCTTAGCGGATGAGCCTACAGGAAACCTGGACCCTGAAACTTCTAACGAAATTATGACGCTATTGAAGCAGGTTGCCCTTGAAAATGGTGCTGCAGTAGTAATGGCGACACACGATTACCACATGATTCAAAACTTCCCTGGTGAAGCTATCAGATGCGAAGATGGAAAAGTATCTGTACTGGATACGGCAGAATTGTTTGAGTAAGAATTAAAAAATTGAGAGATTAAGGCTTACAGAATTTCTAACCCTTTCTAATTCTATTTAAAAACATGAAACTCTTTAGTGAGTTCAAGATATTGGTCCGAGTATTGCCTCGGACTTTTTTCTATAATAAAGTAAGATTCATCGATTTCTTTTTCTTGTGATGAGAATTCCAGAATCAGCCTTTTAGCTTTTGAATTATCAATTCCTTTGATATTAATCCTTCTGTTTAAAAACAGATGATTCTCTTTACCTACTGAAACAAAAACGCCTCCTGCTTCAACAGGAATAATTACGGAAAGAATCCCGTTTTCCGATAATAATCGCGCTGCTTTGGTAATTAACTGCCTGAAATTTAATTCTACAGTCTGGCGTGCAATCTTGTCTTTTTCAGATCCCGATTCTTCAAAATAGGGAGGATTGGAAACAATAAGATCAAACCGCTTTTCTGTCTCGAAAGTTTTAAAATCCTGATGCCTGTTTTTCAGCCTTGCATGAAAAGGCGCGTTTTTAAAATTAAGCTTAGTAAGCGCTGCTGCATCTTCATTAATATCCAGTCCTAAAAAATAAGCCTGCGGATTTCTTTGGGCAAGCATTAAAGAGATCAAACCCGTTCCAGTTCCTACTTCCAAAACACTGGAAGCATCATCAACATCCGCCAAAGCACCAAGCAGAACACCGTCTGTTCCTACACGGAAGACGTCTTTGGACTGTTCTATTTTAAATTGTTTAAATGTAAAAGGTTTCACTATAGATTGGTAGGCAGCGTAATGATGAATGTAGATCCTTTTCCTATTTCAGATTTTACAGAGATTTCTCCTTTATAGTCTTCAATCATCTTTCTTACCATAGATAAGCCCAGCCCCATTCCGCTGCTTTTAGACGTAAAATTCGGCTCAAAGATTCTTTCATACATACTTTCAGGAATCCCTATCCCGTTATCCTGAACAGAAATAATCACTCTCCTCTGATGCTGCTCCACATCTACGTTAATGATGAGTTTTCTCTCATCGCTTTCGGCCTGTTTTGCATTGGTAACAAGATTCGTTATAATTCTGGAAAGATAAATTCTATCCATATTGATCATAATATTACTCTTATTGGCATGCATAAAGATACTGTCATCATTGAAAACACGGAGAATATCTTCAACCTCTGTATTCAGATTGATCACCTCATTATTTTTTTCAGGAAGTTTCGCAAATTCTGAAAAGGCTGAAGCTACCGTTGCAATCAGATCTATCTGATCTACAATCGTTTTACTCATCTGTTTTACCCTTTCTCTGATATTCGGATCTTCAGGATCAAATTTTCTTTCAAAATTCTGAATGGTCAGTTTCATCGGAGTCAATGGGTTTTTCACCTCATGAGCCACCTGCTTGGCCATCTCTCTCCAGGCTTCCTCAGACGCCTTGAACCTAAGTCTTTCTTTCTGGTCCTGGATCTGCAGAATCATTCTGTTATAAGCTCTTGCCAAGGCATTAAGCTCATCGTTTTTATAATATCTGATAGGTCGCATTTCATTTTCGAATAATGTAATACGGGTAATCATATCAGAGAACTTCGTAATTGTTTTCGCAAGACTGTTGGAAGTCACCCAACTGATCCAGATACTGAACAGAATAAGAAATATATCGACTAAAAGAATGTATTTTACATATTGATGAAGAACTCCCAGGTAAGCAGACTCATCATGATATAAAGGAATATAAACAACCCCTATTGGTTTCAGTTCATTGTTTTTCAAAAGAAGGTAAGAAGAGGTAAGCCTGGCATCTTTAGCAGCGTCATACCTTGTCAAATCAACCCTGGCATCTGTTGCCAATATCCTGTTAATGATTTCCATGGGAATTGTTTTCTGCTCAACCAAAGCTTCGTCTTTATTGGAAAGCAGATAATCTCCCTTTAGATCATAAATAATAATATCATGTTGGTTAATATCCCCTATTTCGAAAATTTTATTTCCTAAAACCGTTGGTAAATCTTTAGTTTCTACAAGGGTACGGCTTACGGCATAATCCAGATACCTCATTACGGCAGTAGTCTTCTCCTGCATGTCAATATTACTTTGCTTTAAAGAATTATTCCTTAAAACAAAGTAGGGAACAAGTGAAGTCGCTACAACACTTAAAAAACATACCAGCAGGAAACCGAAAAACACACGATTCCTTAAGCTATATCCTTTATACTTATTAATTGACATTCTACTTTTTAATTAACCTAGCAATATACTTACCAATGATGTCAAATTCCAGGTTTACTTTATCACCAATTTTTAAATGTTTCATATTGGTAAATTCCCATGTATAAGGAATAATGGCTACAGAAAACTGAGCGTCTTCACTTTTTGCAACAGTAAGACTGATTCCATTTACCGTGATTGATCCCTGCGGTACCGTTACAAAACTTCCGTCATGAGCATATTTCATGGTAATAAAATAGCTTCCGTCTTTGTTTTCAATCCCTACAACTTCACCGGTTTTATCAACATGCCCCTGAACGATATGCCCATCCAGTCTTCCATCCATCTTCATGCATCGCTCCAGATTCACTACGGTTCCCAATTCCCATTTTCCAAGGTTGGTTTTTTCCAGAGTTTCGTTGATGGCTGTTACCACATATTGATTATCTTTTATTTCAACAACTGTAAGGCAGCAGCCGTTGTGTGCAAGACTTTGGTCTATTTTTAATTCGTTTGTAAAGGGGCATGTCAAGGTAAAATCTATATTGCTTCCTTTTTCTTCAATCTTCTCAATAACACCAACTGCTTCAATAATTCCTGTGAACATATTATTTTTTGCTAAATTTGTAAATTATAATCTTCAAAGATAATCAAAATGAGCCCAAAAAACCATAAAGTACGAGTAGGAATTTCAATCGGTGATTTCAACGGCATCGGCCCGGAGATCATTATGAAGTCTCTGAAAGACAAAACTATTACGGATTTTTTCACTCCTGTAATTTTTGGTTCGGGAAAATTATTCACTTATCAGAAAAACATTTTTAAGCTGAATCTTAATTTCAACTATATTAATGAGGCTTCACAGGCTCAGGCAGGGAAACTTAATATGCTTAACCTGACGAAGGAAAACGTTAATGTAGAATTGGGAGTTCCTACAGAAGAATCTACCAAAATGGCTATTGATTCTCTGGAAGCAGCAACTGAAGCTTTGATGAAAGGAGAAATTGATGTTTTAGTAACCGCTCCTATCAACAAAGATGAAATGGTGAAAATGGGCTTTAAACATGCCGGACATACAGGATACTTCGAGGAGAAATTCAGTAAAAAAGGATTGATGTTCCTGGTAACAGAGGATCTTAAAGTAGCCGTATCTACACATCATATTCCAATTTCGCAGGTAGCTGAAAATATTTCCAAAGAAAAAATAAAGAAACAGATCAGAGTACTAAACCAAACCCTTATAGAAGATTTCTGTATCCAGAAGCCTAAAATTGCAGTATTAGGATTAAATCCTCATGCCGGAGATGGCGGTGTTATTGGAAATGAAGAAATTGAAATCATCAGCCCGGCAATCAAGGAACTTTCTGACAACGGAACATTGGCATTTGGTCCTTTCCCGGCAGACAGCTTTTTCCAGCCAAGCAAATATAAAAATTTCGATGCGGTTTTAGCAATGTATCATGATCAGGGATTAGCTCCTTTCAAAACATTAGCCTATGAAGAAGGTGTAAACTATACAGCAGGACTTCCTTTTATCAGAACCTCTCCGGATCACGGTGTAGCTTATGATATTGCAGGAAAAAATATTGCTGATGAGCAGAGTTTTACAGAAGCAATATTCACAGCTATTAAGATTTTCAAGAACAGAAGTGAATACACCGAACTCATGAATGACCGCATGCAGCCTAGAAAAATGGTTGTAGACAACGGAATAGATGAGGATCTACCGGAGGAAACTGAAGGATAAATCTTTAAAACAAATTTTAAATTAATTTGTTTCAGATTTTATTTGTTATTATAAAAAAAATGCATATTTTTGCACACTCATTTTATGGACAAGTTAAGAAACTATGACGTAAGCTTTTCCGGACTAAAAAACGGAAAACACGAGTTCAAGTTTGAGATAGATAAAACGTTCTTTCAATTATTTGACACTGAGCAGGAATTTACAAATCCTAGAATAAAAGTGAATGTATCGCTTGATAAACACACTACTTTTCTAGAATTTGAGATTAAAATTAATGGATTGGTAGAGTTGGTTTGTGATATTACAAACGAAGATTTTGACTATCCTATTGAGAATGAAATCAAGATTTTGGTGAATTTCGGGGAAGAATATGATGACAGCAATGAAGATGTCATTACCATTCCTACTGCAGAGCATGCTTTCAATGTAGCACATTTGATTTATGAAAATGTAATGCTTTCTATCCCTATGAAAAAGATTTCACCCAATGTAAATGATGAAGATCTTGAAATTCTTGACCAGTTCAGTCCGAAAGATATTGAGGAAGCAGAAAAGGAAGAACATGAAAGTGATCCCAGATGGGATGCTTTAAGAAAGTTAAGAGACAATAATTAAATAGAATAATTTAAATATGATGAGATGATGAATCTCATCGCTCATCAATTAAAAAAGTTATTAGAAAATGGCACATCCAAAGAGAAGACAGTCGTCGACAAGAAGAGATAAGAGAAGAACTCACTACAAAGCTGTAGTTCCTCAATTAGCTAAAGATGCAACAACAGGAGAGCTTCACCTATACCACAGAGCTCACTGGCATGAAGGAAAACTTTACTACAGAGGTAAAGTAGTATTGGAAAAAGAAGTAGCTGCTACTGAAGAAAACTAAGAGTCGCTTTTCATTGAAAAAGCCTCGTTTTAATACAAAAACCGCCCAATTTTGATAAAATTTGGCGGTTTTTTGTTGTTTTTTACGTTTTTTTGGTATCTTTGACCCAAAATCAAATATCAAATTTATGGACATTAAAGACATACAAAATCTTATTAAGTTTGTATCTAAAGCTGAAGTTTCAGAAGTAAAATATAAGACTAAAGATTTCGAAATCACTATTAAAACTCCATTAGCTGGAAGCGATGCCGTATATGCACAGCCAGCAGTATACCACACTGCACCACAAGCTGTAGCTGCTCCAGCACCTGTTGCAACTCCTGCTGCTCCTGCTGCTGAGAAAGCTGAAGCTGCATCTGATGACAGCAAGTATGTAACAATCAAGTCTCCTATGATTGGTACTTTCTATAGAAAACCATCTCCTGATAAAGATGTATTTGTAAATGTAGGTGACGAAGTTTCTGTTGGTAAAGTAGTTTGCGTTATTGAAGCAATGAAGCTATTCAACCAGATTGAATCTGAAATCAGCGGAAAAATCGTTAAAATTTTAGTTGACGATGCTACTCCTGTAGAATATGACCAACCTTTATTCTTAGTAGATCCATCTTAAGGAATTTTAGATTAAAGATTATAAATTTTAGATGAATCTTTTTCATTTAAAATAATTTAAAATTCAAAATTTATAATTTAAAATTTCGGAGAGATGTTCAAAAAAATATTAATAGCCAATCGTGGCGAAATTGCAATGCGTATTTTACGTACTTGTAAAGAAATGGGGATCAAAACCGTTGCAGTATACTCTACTGCTGATAAAGACAGTCTTCACGTAAGATTTGCTGATGAAGCGGTATGTATTGGCCCTGCAATGAGTAAAGACTCCTATCTTAAAATCCCTAACATTATTGCGGCTGCGGAAATTACCAACGCTGACGCCATTCACCCAGGTTATGGATTCTTATCTGAAAATGCTAACTTCTCAAGAATCTGTCAAAAGAATGGTATCAAATTTATTGGTGCTTCTCCAGAGCAGATTGAAAAAATGGGAGATAAAGCTAACGCTAAGGCTACCATGAAAGCTGCAGGTGTACCATGTGTACCAGGTTCTGACGGATTAATCGAATCTTACGAACACGCTGTAAAAGTGGCTGAAGAAACAGGATATCCGGTAATGATTAAAGCAACTGCCGGTGGTGGTGGAAAAGGAATGAGAGCGGTATGGAAAGCTGAAGACCTTAAAGACCACTGGGAATCTGCAATTCAGGAAGCTGTAGCTGCCTTTGGAAACGGAGGTATGTATATGGAAAAACTGATTGAAGAGCCTAGACACATTGAAATTCAGGTTGCTGGTGACCAATTCGGTAAAGCCTGCCACCTTTCTGAAAGAGACTGTTCTGTACAGAGAAGAAATCAGAAATTAACTGAAGAAACACCTTCTCCTTTCATGACAGATGAACTTCGTGAAAAAATGGGTGAAGCTGCTGTAAAAGCTGCTGAATTCATTGGATATGAAGGAGTAGGAACTATTGAATTCCTTGTAGACAAGCACAGAAATTTCTATTTCATGGAAATGAATACAAGAATCCAGGTAGAACACCCTATTACTGAACAGGTAATTGATTATGACCTGATCAGAGAACAAATTCTTCTTGCTGCGGGAACTCCTATTTCAGGAATCAATTATTACCCTAAATTACACTCAATTGAGTGTAGAATCAATGCAGAAGATCCTTACGCAGACTTCAGACCGTCTCCAGGAAAAATCACAGGATTAAACATCCCTGGCGGACACGGAATCAGAGTAGACACTCACGTATATTCCGGATACAGTATTCCTTCTAACTATGACTCAATGATTGCTAAGCTTATCACTACGGCTCAAACCCGTGAGGAAGCTATTGCTAAAATGAGACGTGCTCTTGAGGAATTCTATATTGAAGGAGTAAAAACTACCATTCCTTTCCACAGACAACTGATGGATAATGAAGATTATCTTGCAGGAAACTATACTACAAAATTCATGGAAGATTTTGTAATGGATAGAAAATATGATAATCACTAAGATTATTTAAATATAAAACGAAACTGTCTCTTTTTGAGGCAGTTTTTTTATCCATTAATACTGAATATTTCAGACTACATATCATAAAAATTATTGGCAGCATTCCATCGTTAATGATTAACAAAAAGTTAATAAAGAAGCAGAAAATAAAATTCTGTTATTAGAAAGATATAAAACCTAAAACAAACCGTCAACAAAGAAAATATTTTCTGATACGGCATTATTACGCCTTAAAATCTACTTCAATTATACCTCCATACGACACTAGGTATTTGTTCAGGCATATCATTAATATTATGTAAATTTGTTGAAAACCAAAATATATGTCAACAGCAGAACAAACAAAAAACTCACAGTATTTTATTGACCTTGAAGACAAACATGGAGCGCATAATTATCACCCGCTTCCAGTAGTTCTGGACCGCGGAGAAGGTGTTTTCGTTTGGGATGTAGAAGGCAAAAGGTATTATGATTTTCTTTCAGCATATTCTGCTGTAAACCAAGGACACTCTCACCCTAAAATTGTAGAAGCATTGGTAGAGCAGGCAAAAAAACTGGCTTTAACATCAAGAGCGTTCTACAACTCTAAATTGGGAGAATACGAACAAAAAATCACAACTCTTTTCGGGTTTGATAAAGTTTTACCAATGAACTCCGGAGCTGAAGCTGTGGAAACTGCAGTAAAACTAGCGAGAAAATGGAGTTATGAAGTAAAAGGAATTTCGGAAAACGCAGCAAAAATTATTGTTTGTGAAAATAATTTCCACGGAAGAACAACAACTATCGTTTCTTTCTCTAATGATCCGGATGCCAACCAGAACTACGGACCTTTTACCCCAGGATTTATCAAAATCCCTTACAACGATATTGCAGCCCTAGAAGAAGTTCTGAGCAGAGAAGCAGATACTATTGCTGCATTCCTTGTAGAACCTATTCAGGGAGAAGCCGGAGTATATGTTCCGGATGAAAACTTCCTTAAAAAGGCTTCTGAACTATGTAAAAAACATAATGTTCTTTTTATTGCTGATGAAGTTCAAACTGGTATTGCAAGAACAGGAAAACTGATTGCATGTCATCACGAAGATGTACAACCGGATATCTTAATTTTAGGAAAAGCCCTTTCCGGAGGAATGTACCCCGTATCAGCAGTTTTAGCTAACGACAGCATTATGAATGTTATCAAGCCGGGGCAGCATGGTTCTACATTCGGAGGAAATCCTATTGCCTGTGCAGTAGCAGTAGCAGCATTGGACGTTGTAGCTGAAGAAAAATTATCTGAAAGAGCTGAAGAGCTTGGACAGTTATTCAGAGCTGAAATCAATAAGCTTATCGAAAAGACAGATCTTATTACCAAAGTAAGAGGAAAAGGACTTTTAAATGCTATCCTGATCAATGATACTCCTGAAAGTTCTACTGCCTGGAACCTTTGTTTACAGTTAAAAGAAAACGGATTACTGGCAAAACCTACCCATGGTAATATCATCAGACTGGCGCCGCCATTGGTAATTACTGAAGAGCAATTACTGGATTGTGTGAAGATTATTGAAAAGACTATTCTTGAGTATAAATAAATGGCTCTTTCCCTTGCAATCATTACTTATAATGAAGAAGAGAACATCGTAAGACTTTTAGATTCGTTAACAGATACTGTTGATGAGATTATTATTGTTGACAGCTTTTCGACTGACAGAACCAAAGAGATTTGCACTCTAAAATATCCTCAGGTAAAATTCTCTGAGAAAAAATTTAACGGGTATGGTGAACAAAAAAACCATGCCCTTACTTTATGCTGTCATGAATGGGTTCTGTTTCTGGATGCTGACGAAGTTCCTGACGAAGACATGAAAAGATCCATAACGGAAATTGTGTCTTCAGAAAGAACAGAGTTCAATGTGTATAAAGCAAGATTTAACAATCATCTTGGAGTTCACCTGATCAGATTTGGAGGATGGGGAAATGTATGCCGTGAAAGATTGTTCAGAAAAAAATACGCCAGGTATTCTGATGATAAAGTTCATGAATTTCTGATTACCGATCAGAAAGCCGGTCTTCTGGAAGGAAAACTGAATCATTATACCTACAAAAGCATTCATCATCATGTCTCGAAAATCAATAAATATTCTGATATGATGGCTGAGAAAATGTATGAGAGAGGAAAAAAAATCAATAGATTTAAAATTATTGTAAGTCCTATCTTTGAATTTATCAAAGTATTTATTTTCAAAAGAGGCTTTTTGGATGGATTTCCCGGTTTTTACATTGCCAAAACGATGTCTTATTACACTTTTTTAAAATATATTAAATTGCGTGAAAAAATAAGACTAGTGGAAATAGAAAAGGAAAAAAACAGAATAAAATAGTATGATTCTTTATCTTATTCCTGTTGTATTGGCGGTATTTATCGTTTTATATTTCCGTCTCTATCTATTTGCTTTCCCGCACAACAGACTGGTTATTCTTATGTACCACCAGATTGAAAAGGAAAGCCATGAAGATCTTACGGTAAGTTTAAAAAATCTTGAACAGCAGTTTTCTTACCTGAGCCGTAAAAGATATACTTCGCAGTTTTTTTCAGAACTTACTGCTTCCACGAAAAAAAACATCATCATCACCTTTGATGACGGCTACAGAAATAACCTTGAATATCTGCCGTCTTTACTGAAAAAATATAATCTGAAAGCTACTATTTTTATTCCAACCGGATTTATTGAAAAGGGATATAACAATTATCCTATGATGACCTTTGATGAAATCAGAAATCTGGATAAAAAATATTTTGAGATTGCCCTTCATAGCCATGCTCATGAAAATCTAAAAAATGCTTCTCTTGATTTTATAGAAAAAGATCTAAAAAAAAATATGGAAATTCTTGATGCCCAAAACATCAGGTATTCAAGAGTTTTAGCATATCCGTATGGAAAATATCCACAAAAAAAAGATGATAAATTAGCATTTTTTTCTATTTTAAAAAAAATAGGAATCGATTTTGCAGTAAGAATTGGAAATAAGGTGAATTATTACCCTACCCGGCATCCATACGAGCTATGTAGAATTGATATAAAAGGCAAAGATTCGATCATAAAATTCAAATTAAAACTTATCTTTGGCAGATTAAAACTATTTTAAAAACAATATTAAAGGAGTATTCACGTACTTCTCTATCAAACAAATCGTTGTGATGAATATAAGTGGTTTGATCATAACATATAATGAAGAAAAAAATATACAGGATGTCCTTGAGTCTTTTGATTTCTGTGATGAAATAGTAGTGATAGACTCATTTAGCACGGACAAAACTGTAGAAATTGCAAAGAAATTCCCTAATGTAAAGGTGGTTCAAAATAAATTTGAAGACTTTACAAAGCAAAGAAATTTGGCTCTGGATTCTGCAAAAAATGACTGGGTGCTGTTTTTAGATGGTGACGAAAGACTTACGCCCGCCCTGAAGCAGGAAATTATAGATGAGCTGAATAAACCCGGGCAAAAAGATGCCTACTATTTTTACAGGAAATTCTTTTTTGCTCAGAAACCGATTCATTTTTCAGGAACACAGTCTGATAAAAATTTCAGGCTTTTCAGAAAATCGAAGGCCAGATACATGGCAGGAAAAAAAGTACACGAAACTCTGGAAGTCAACGGAACCATTGGGATTTTAAAAAATAAATTACTACATTACTCCGTTTCAGATTATGAATCTTATAGAAAAAAAATGATTCATTACGGAGTTTTAAAGGGGAAAGAACTGGCTGCAAAAGGGAAAAAGTACAATGTTTTAATGCAATATCTTAAAACAGCTTTTAAATTCTTTAAGGCCTATATAATGAGACTGGGTATTTTAGACGGAAAAGAAGGGTATCAGTTATCTTACCTGCAATCTTTAAGCGTTTATGAAACCTATGAATCATTAAAAAAAGAGCAAAATTAGTTGAATGAAGATTTGTATCATTAGTTATGATTTTTGGGATTATGATAAGTATATTGTTGAAGCATTATGCAAACGGGGTATTGATGCCCATCATATAAAGATCAGCTCAGTTACTCATTCCAATTTCAATGAAAGAGCTGTAAATGCTTTAAGCAAAACTTTTTTAAACAAAAATCTTAAGACTGAAAAAAGACAGAAATATGTTCTGGATGCCCTTGAAAAATTAGGACATCAGGATCAGATACTGGTGATGAACCCTGATACATTTGATCTTTCAACGCTTGAAAAAATCCGAAAATATACAGACCGTCTGGTTACTTATCTTTATGACAACCTTGAAAGAGTACCTGTAGAAGACAAGCTGTACCTTTTTGACAAAGTATTTTCCTTTGATTATATTGATGTTACAAAGCACGGGTTTGAAAAACTAACGAATTATATTTATCTGCCACACTGCGCAAAAGAAATTCAGCAGCCTGAAATGGATCTTTTCTATATCACTTCTTATGATAACAGAAGAGTTTCACTGATAAAATTACTAGCAAAAAAACTGATTGAACAGGGCCTGAAGTTCCAGATTATGATCATTGGAAAAAAATCATGGAAACATCAGCTGACGAATATTTTCATGACGGTACCTAAAAACCTCTTCCTGATTTTCAGCATCAAAAAGATTCCTCATAACGATCTTCCTAAATATTATAAAAATTCAAAAGTATTGCTTGACCTGATGCGTGAAGGTCAATATGGGCTTAGTTTCAGAGTTTTTGAAGCGATGTCTCTGGAAAAGAAAATCATTACTGATAATGAAGCTATTAAAACCTATGATTTTTACAACCCCAATAATATTTTGATTTTAAACAAAAATATTAGTAATCTTGACAAATCTTTTTTTGAAACACCTTACGAAAAAATTCCTGAGGAAATCTACTACAGATATACTTTGGATAGTTGGGTAAATAAAGTTTTTGAACTTGATACTAAAAGCTAGCAAATGGGAATCTTAAAAAAAATAAAAAAACACTTCGAAAGAAAAGAAAAGCTTAAATATCTTCAGTCTAAGGATATAGTCAATATCAATCTGTATGACGATTCCCAAAAAACAATCCTGTTTGCTTCAAGAGATTTCCCTGCCCATGATAAAGAATCCGGGGCCAACAGACTGAAAGAACTTATATTAATCTACAAAGAATTAGGATACAACTGTATTTTATTTGCCCCTCATATTTTTGAAGACGATTCTTATGTAAAGTTTTATCAGCAGCATCATGTTATGGTGTATGTAGAGAATAATAAGTACAAGAATATCTATGATTTCCTGTCTGCTTTTAAAAAGGTAGATTACGTTTGGTTCAACGGACCGCTTGCCTTGAATCTGTTTTACAAAAAAATGAAGGCTGTCCTACCTTCTGCCCGATTCATTTATGATATGGTAGATATTCATTTTTTAAGGTTTAAAAGAGCAATTGAACTGGAACCTACCCGCATTTCTTTAAAGAAAAATTATAAACATTTCTTCCGTTTGGAAACAGTTGTTGCACCACAGCTGGACTACATTATTGCCATCTCCGATAAAGAGAAAGAAATCATGAGCCAGTACGCAGATAAAAATAAGATCATTACCATATCAAACATTCACTATCCTAAGATTGATATTTCGGAAAGGAAGGACTTCAGTAACAGTAAAGGAATTACGTTCATCGGATCTATCCATGAACCGAATATTGATGCGGTAAAGTTTTTATATGAAAAAATAATGCCCATTGTCTGGAAAACCAATCCTGAGCTGGAAGTAAGCATCATTGGGAATGTTTCTGAAAAACTGGATCTTAAACTATATCCTAAGTTTAAATTTTTAGGATTTGTAGAAAGTATTGAAGAGCATTTCATGAATTCTAAAATTATGGTGGCGCCTTTAAGGTTTGGAGCTGGGGTAAAAGGAAAAATCGGGCAAGCCTTTGAATATTTTTTCCCGGTGGTCACTACAGATATCGGCGCTGAAGGAATGAAGCTTACAGATAAAAAAAATGTGTTGATTGCCAATGATGAAATTAGTTTTGCAGAAGCCATCCTTCAGCTGAATAATAATGAAGAGCTTTGGAATACATTAAGCCAAAATTCTGTAGACAGCCTGAGAGCATTTTCACCTGAAGAAGTAAAAGAAAAACTTAAAACACTATAATATATGTCATTAAGCGTAAACTATCACGGTTTTTTTGAGGGAAATTTTGGGATAGCAGAGGCAACAAGGCTTAATGCTGCTGCTATGGAAAGCCAGGGTATTACAGTAAACCGCATCAGCTACTCAAGTGACACTCTTGAAAAGTCTAAAAGTGACGCACAGCCCAATGCATTAATTAATATTTTTCACATTAACAGCAATGTGACCCACGAATTTTTTTCAAAAAACCAGGATATCAATCTTGCAGGTCATTACAACATTGTTTATTGGGCCTGGGAATTTCCCGAAGTTTCAGATAAAACAGTTGAGTTTCTGAATATTTTTGATGAATTATGGGTTCCCAGTGATTTCTGCGTCAATATTTTTACAAAATATACAGGAATTCCTGTGATGAGATTCTCCCATCCGATTCAGAAGCTGCCTCCTTCTGATGAATTTAATTTTGAAGAATACAATATTAAGCCCGGAACCAATGTATATATTACAATTTTTGATTCGTTAAGTACTACCATCAGAAAAAATCCTGAAGCTACAATTGAGGCCTTTATGAATGTTTTCAAAAATGATCCGGAAAGTGTTCTCATTGTAAAAACGCATAATCTTGACAGGAGTAAAGATGCACAGACAGTATTGGAAAAATACGCTGGCATTTCAAATATTATCATTATTAATGAGCATTTCTCAAAAGAAAAACTTCATTCATTGATTCAGAAGTCTGATGTTCTTATTTCTTTACATGGTTCTGAAGGTTTCGGACTGACTATGGCAGAGGCTATGTCGTACGGAAAAATTGTTGTAGGAACCGGATATTCCGGAAATCTGGACTTTATGAATGTGAACAACAGTTTCCTTGTTCAATATGATTTTATTAAAACTTCAAACACAAAAGGATTGATTGCTGAAGGACTTACTTTAGCAAGGCCAAATTTGGAGGATGCTACCCAAAAGCTTCAGTATATAAAAAATAATTTCAAGTCCTTAACTTCTATTAAGCAGAGTGCAGAGGCTCAGATCAGAGATCACTTTTCTCTTGAAGCTATAGGAAAACTGCTTAAGCTAAGACTTTCTTTTATTGACCAGATGGATAAAAAAGAAAATACTTCAGAAAATAGTGTCGGGAACGTTTTTTATCTTGCCGAAATAGACAGATTGAGTGGCAGAGTAAATTACCTGGAAAAAACATTGTACAATAAAATACGAAAAAAAGTAAATATCTTTTTGAAGAAAATAAAAGGCAAAAAATAAAGAGAGCGGTGGTTTCATTTGAATCTACCGCTCTTCAATTTTACTGGAAATTATTTTTTCCCTTTCCTATTTCTGAAATACATTTTGATATCATATATCCACTGAATAGGTTTACTCTTTTTATAAATTCTCAGATCTTTTTTCAAAAATATACTGTCTGCATATAATTTTATTAATGCCGATCTGCTTTGTTGAATCTTACCTTCAGAAATCAGTTCTTCGGATCTTTTTCTAATCAATCTCCCTACTCCTTCGAGTGAAAAGTCATTGGTAATTGTTTTACGTGCATTATCTGATGCGGCTTTTACATCATCTCCACCCTGATATATTTTTTTTAGATATTTTGAAGCTTCTTCCAGGGAAGGCTCAGACCAGATGGTATTGGAATCATAATTAAGATCATCTGAACCGTAAGATACTTTCTCAGCATTCACTAAAAAGCTGTTTTCAGCGTTCATAAATTGTAAATTTCCGGAATATCCTGTAGCAATAACAGGTTTTCCAAAATACATAGCCTCTGCCATAGTGAGTCCGAAACCTTCAGATCTGTGAAGAGAAATATAGCTGTCACAGGTACTGATCACATAGTTCAGAGAATTTTTATCAAAAATCTTTTCTACCACTTTGATCTTCACAGAGTCTCCGATGGCATCTTTTATCTGTTGTTTTTCCAAAGAAAACTTATCAGATTTAGAGGTTTTAATGGTTAAAAAAGCATTGTTTTCTTTTCCATCAAAAGTCTCTCTGAATACCTTAATAAGATTAAGTACATTTTTCCTTTGGATAGAGCTATTATAATCGAATATGAATAAAAAATTAAAGAAGTCGGTGTTATAAAAATTCAATGCATCAACATCTTCCGTCGGTTTCAGATTAATATCAATGGGATGAGGAATCACTTTTACCGGAGAAGCGATATATTTTTCAATACATTTTTTGCAATATTCCGAAGGAGTCCATACCTCATCGAAAAGATTAATATTCAAAAGATAATCTTCCGGAATAGTTTCTGATTCCCAGGCCATATACAGAATATTGTATTTTCTTTCAAAAAAAGAATAATCGAAATATTCAAAGAAATTTGACATTTCCGAAACAGATGCTGAAACCTGAACCAAATTGATAGGATGATCCGCTTTATCCGAAAACTTGGTAAAGGTCTGATCATTAGCATCATGATTGGTTCTCACATCATAATTCATCAAATTAATGGGAATACCTACACTCTGCATTGCTTTACAATTAAGCCTTGTTGCTTCCGCAATACCAAACTCACCATTAATAAATCCAAAAACGTTAATTCCTAAATCTGCCATTTTAGTTGTGTAATAAATTCAATCTGATTAATCTTCCAAAGTTTCATAAAAATTATTCTGCTTTTGCTGTTTTTCAAAATTCTTTTTATGAATCAATGATAGCTCATATTTTTTTGGAATTTCTGTAAAATTTTTATTTCCATAGAGTACTTCATGTACTTTATTTTTCCAGAAGATTTTTTTATTGTTCTTAATAATCCTCGCCTGATAATCAGGAAAATTAATATAACCTTCGTTATTCATATTCCAGCCCATCTGCTTTACATATTCTTCTGTAATTCCTTCTACAATATTGATTCTGGGAACGTAAAATATTTCGACACTTTTTTCTTTTTTAAGATAAGGTTTCAATGTCTTGATGAAATGTTCAGTAGGATATTCATCTGCATCAATCTGAAACAGATATTGACAAGTAGCCTTTTCTATTAATCTGTTTTTAAAAGTGGCAAAATCTCCTTCCAGTTTTGCTTCAATTTTTATAATATTATCATATTTACCCAGCAATTCTGTCACCTCTTTATTTTTATTGGTAATATCCTGAAGAACGATGACCTCATCATTCTTGTCAATCAAAGGAAGAAGGACATCCAATAATTTTTTCAGTTCATTAGCTTCATCATTGACCGTAATACCATAAGAAACTGTTATAAATTTGCTGGAAATTCGTGAAAGTAGGCTCATAATTTAATTGTAGATTATAGGATAATTGCCGGAAAAATGAGTAAAGTAATTTTCAGCAATGACTTGTTGTACGTAATTCTTATACTTCTTTGTGGGATAAAAACAGTATCCTGATTTTTTGTAATAATATTTCCTGAAAAACTGCGGAAGTTTTTTCTCACCATGTTCTACCTCTTTTCCTTTTTCCGTTCCTTTTATTTTGTATAAAATCTGAACATTGAAAGCGGGTGGTAAGGCTTCAAACCAATTATTAATCTGGGAAAAATAAGCGAATGGTGTTTCTTCAAAACTATTCAGTTCACCCTGATTATGCGCTGAAAAATAATATTCTTTAAAGATATCAGCTACTTTTTCCGGTCTGAAAATAAATACACCGCCATTGATACTTCCCTGTAATAAAGGATTCGCTTCAAAATGACGGTCAGTAAAATACATCTCGCTGGTCTCTTCAAGTATTCTCGGAATATGCCCCCAGGTTTTATTAAATTCTTCAGTACCTCTCGGATCAAGAATAGCCCCGAAATATTTGTCTTCCGGAAGATAATCAAAAACAGAAGGTGCTTTATCCGAAATAATGATATCAAGGTCTAAAAAAAGAACCATATCATACTCCCTTGTTTCTGAAGGAATCAAAAGCTTCTGAGAAAGAAGCGGACGATGAAAACTATCATCCATAGGTTTATCAATGATCTTTAAATCTGCACCACACTTTTTAGCATAGCTTTCAAACCTAGCTCTGTTTTTATTATACATTTTCCAGTACTTCTCTCCTACGATAAAAAGGCAGATTGCTTTTTTCATTGATCATCTAATTTATAAGCTACAAAAATACATTTTTAAAGATAAGACTGCCGGAAATATTCATACAGACAACAAAAATCACTTCCATTTATCATCTTAATCCATAGTTTATACAGGGAAGACTGCCCCAGATGAGACGTTTCTTTTATCAGTATGAAATACTTCTTTACTTAATAAGTATAAACTCAATATTTTCATATACATATCTTGGCCATTTTGCTTTACTTTTTGTGTAATAGAGATCTTTTCCATTCTAATATCTGTAAATAAGAATAGTATTAGGTTGCTTACTAGGGAATTGCAATAATAAGTGCAAAATAATGATAAAAGTCATACATATAAAAATCCCAAACCTGTGATCTTTATATAATTTAGCCTGAAAATAATTAATAACCATGCGAAAAATAATTTTAAACTCTTTATTGGGCCTATCAGTTTTAGGTCTATTCTCTTGTTCTGGTGAAAATGATATCACCAATGATTTAAATCAGAGCGATTTAAAAAATTCACAAAAGGAACAGCTTGTATCTAGGGCTTCTTTGGGGCCAAATGATGATCCCAGACAAGATGGGGCATTTATAAAAAATTATGATAACGGAAAAGTTTACATAAAATTTGAAGGTAAACTTAGACATGTTATGTCCTTACAAACTTTAGAAGGTTTGTTTAAAAGGAGCGAGATTGAAATATTTCCGGCTAACTCCCAATCTCTTCTTACAAACGCTAATGCAACTATGGGAGAGCCGATCGGTCCGGATAATGAATTAATCAACCATGTCCCTACAGGTAAGGTATATTTTAGAGAAGGCAATATTATTCGACACATTCCTACGATGCCAATACTTAATAGATATAGATTCGATTTAGGAAATGTAAGACACGTATCCGATATCAGTAATTACACTGAACATCAGCCAATTTTTATTACATATTAATCTGAAATTATATAGAGTCTTCAGAAAAATTTAACAAAATACAAAAGGTGATCTCCACATGAGATCACCTTTTTCTATCCTTAAACCGTATAAAAACATATTGGTTAAGATATTGAGAATACAACTCAGAATTAATCATTCTTAAAAACGCATAATTTTAAGTAAATTTGCAAAAATTAAAATTGAAATGGAGAAAGTAAGAGTACGTTTTGCTCCAAGTCCTACAGGGCCATTACATTTGGGAGGCGTAAGAACCGCATTATATGATTATCTTTTTGCTAAAAATCAAGGAGGAGAATTTGTATTGAGAATAGAAGATACAGATACTGCCAGATATGTAGAAGGTGCTGAAGAATATATTGAAGAAGCTTTGGAATGGTGCGGAATCATCCCGGATGAAAGCCCTAAGAAAGGAGGAAAGTTTGCTCCTTACAGACAATCTGAAAGAAGAGACATCTATGACCGATATACAGAGCAGATCCTAAAAACAGATTATGCTTACATCGCTTTTGATACAGCTGAAGAATTGGATGCCATTCGTGCACAGTACGAAGCTAAAGGTGATGTTTTCTCATACGATAACAAAACCAGAAACGGTCTTAGAAACAGCCTGACACTTTCTGAGGATGAAGTTGAAGCTTTGTTGCTTAACAAAACACCTTATGTAGTAAGATTCAAAATGCCTGTTGACAGAGTATTGAATCTGGAAGATATCATCCGTGGAAAATTCTCTGTAAATACCAATACTTTAGATGATAAAGTTCTGGTAAAGAATGACGGAATGCCAACGTATCATTTCGCCAATATCATTGATGACCACGAAATGGAAATCTCTCACGTAATCCGTGGAGAAGAATGGCTGCCATCTTTAGGACTTCACACTCTGTTATATGAAGCAATGCAGTGGGAAGCACCACAGTTTGCACACCTTTCTTTAATTTTAAAACCTGAAGGAAAAGGAAAACTAAGTAAAAGAGATGGGGATAAATTCGGATTTCCGGTATTCCCGCTTGATTTCAAAGATCCGGCAACGGGTATAGTTTCCAAAGGATACAGAGAAAACGGTTATCTTCCTGATGCTTTCATCAACATGGTTGCATTATTGGGCTGGTCTCCGGCAGACGATAAAGAAATCCTTCCTTTAGAAGAAATGATCAAGGAATTTGACCTTCATAAAGTACATAAAGCGGGGGCAAGATTCAGTAAAGAAAAATCAGAGTGGTTCAACCATCAGTATATTCAGATGAAGTCTGACGAAGAGCTTCTTCAGATATTGAAAAACACAGCTATTGATTTTGCAGGTGCTTCTGATGAAAAACTGTTGAAGGTAATTCACCTGATGAAAGAAAGAGCAACTTTCCCGAAAGATATTTATGAAAACGGAAAATTCTTCTTTGAAGCTCCAACTTCTTATGATGAAAAAGCTTCGAAAAAAGCATGGAACGATGAAACATCTGCAATTTTAGCAGAATTGGCCACTGCTTTTGGTTCTACAGACTTTACTGCAGAGACATTGAAGAAGACCATGCATGATTTTGCGGAAAGCAAAGGGCTGGGTATGGGTAAAGTAATGATGCCGTTACGTTTATCTTTAGTAGGAGAATTGAAAGGACCAGACGTTCCGGACATTCTGGAAACCCTTGGTAAAGAGGAAAGTACCTCCAGAATAAACAATGCAATAAATAATTTTAAATAGAATAACCATAATTTTTCATACATTTGAAAGATTTAATTTACTTCAAGAAATGGAATATTTAAGTTTCGAACTTCCTATCAAAGAATTGATGGATCAATACCAGACGTGTTCTTTAGTAGGAGAAGAAAGTGGTGTTGATGTAAAATTAGCATGCAGCCAGATTGAGGATAAGATTTTAGAAAAGAAAAAAGAAATCTATGGAAATCTTACACCTTGGCAAAGAGTACAACTGTCCCGTCACCCGGATCGTCCTTATACATTGGATTATATCAATGGGATGGCAGACAAAGGCAGTTTCTTAGAACTTCATGGAGACAGAAATTTCGCTGATGATCCGGCAATGATTGGAGGATTGATTACTCTTGATGGTCAAAAAGTAATGATCATAGGTACTCAAAAAGGAAGAACAACTAAAGAAAGACAATACAGAAGATTTGGAATGCCAAATCCTGAGGGATACAGAAAAGCTTTAAGACTAATGAAGCTTGCTGAAAAATTCAATATTCCTGTGGTAACTTTAGTAGATACACCGGGAGCTTATCCAGGATTGGAAGCTGAAGAAAGAGGACAGGGAGAAGCTATTGCAAGAAATATTTTTGAAATGGTGCAGCTGAAAACGCCTATCTTCACTTACATCATCGGAGAAGGTGCCAGTGGAGGTGCATTGGGAATAGGTGTTGGAAATAAAGTATATATGTTGGAAAATACATGGTATACTGTAATTGCACCGGAAAGCTGTTCTTCTATCTTATGGAGAAACTGGGATCACAAGGAAGATGCAGCCAATGCATTGAACCTTACTCCAGCAGATGCTTTAAGAGAAAAGTTCATCGACGGCATCATTGAAGAACCACTTGGTGGAGCTCAGTATGATCAGGAGACAACCTATTTAAACCTGAAAAATTCAATTTTACAGAATATCAAAGCTTTCTCCAAATTTACAGGGCAGGAGCTTGAAACCCAGAGACAGGATAAATTCATTGCGATGGGTCAGTTTAAAGGATAAAAAAATAAAAAGGTTAAGAATTTCTTCTTAGCCTTTTTTCTTTAGCTTTCTTCTATCTGTTTTATTCGGCAACATTCAGTGCAATTTCAATATCCTGTGTAATCTTCTTCGGGGCAGAATATTTTGCATCACATACCATTGTTGTCATTATATATTCCCCTTTATCTACCAGAATAAAGTTTTCTCCTTTTGCTGGGACACTCAGATTATAATATTTTTTACCACTTATCTTAACAATGAGATTACAGGAAGATCTGTTTTTAATATTGATATATGCTTCATTTTTGTTAATATCATTATTAAAAAGGTGTGTAAGCATTGCTGCTGTTCTTTTATTTTCTTCACTTGGCCCTGCTTTAGAAGTACCGGCACTTTTTGCTGAACCTGCAGAACCTACCGATGCAAAAGTGGTTGTTCTCCTTTCTTCTTTTAAGGCTTCAATAGCAGCTGCTGTATTATTGGAAACAGGCTTTCCGTTCGCCGTATACGTTTTATTTGCAGCAATAGTTTTACCGCTGTTTAACTCATTATTCTTAACGATATTTTCAATTTTATCTTTACTGATCGGCCTGATCGTAGGTTTTGCTTCAGGAGAATTACCTGCCATGATAATATCAATTAGTTTTCTTTTAAAATAATCTGTTTTAGCATGTCCCGGATTCTGTTTCAAAAAGCCTGCAATGACTCTGGCTTCTTTTGAAATCTCAGCTTCCTGCTCTGTATAGATAATTACAGTTTCTTTTTCAACAACAGCTTTAGATTTTGTTTTCTTCTTTTTTTGGGAAAAACCAAGTGAGAAAATGCATATAAATAGAAGGAATAAGATTTTTTTCATTAATCAAATCTTTAAAATAGTATTAAATATATTAATAACGTGAAAAGTCATTTTTTAGTTTATCATTAAAATCATTATCTTTGCACTGCTCTAAATTTAAGCTAAAAATTAATACTAATCTTAAATAAAAAAAATAATAGATATTATGTCTTATACACCAGCTGCTGCAGACGTAGCAAAATTGAGAAACCAAACAGGTGCAGGTATGATGGACTGCAAAAAAGCTCTAGTTGAAGCTGAAGGAGACTTCGAAAAAGCGGTAGATATCCTTAGAAAAAAAGGACAAAAAGTTGCTGCTAACAGAGCTGACAGAGAATCTGCTGAAGGTGCAGTAATCGCAAGAGTAAACGAAGACAACACTTTAGGTGTAGTAATCTCTCTAAACTGTGAAACTGACTTCGTTGCTAAAAATGAAGCTTTCATCGAGCTAGCTTACGAATTAGCTGAAATGGCTATCTTCGCTGCTACTAAAGAAGAACTTTTAGCTACTGATTTCCACGGAATGACTGTTGCTGAGAAATTAGTAGAGCAAACAGGAGTTATCGGTGAGAAAATCGAAATCGGATCTTTCGAAAGAATCCAGGGAGATTTCTTAGGAGCTTACATCCACGCTGGAAACAAGATCGCTGCAATCTCTTCTCTTTCTGCTAAAGTAGACGGAGCTGACGAAGCTGCTAAAGCTGTTTCTATGCAGGTTGCTGCTATGAACCCAATCGCTTTGGACGAAACAAGAGTTTCTCAAGAGACTATTGATAAAGAATTAGAGATCGAAAGACACAAACTTACTGAAGAAGGTAAGCCTGCAAACATTATTGATAATATCCTTAAAGGTAAAATGCAGAGATTCTACAAAGACAACACTTTGGTACACCAGGACTTCATTAAAGACGGAAGTATCTCAGTTGCTGACTATGTAAAATCTGTAAATGCAGATCTAAAAGTAACAGGATTTGTAAGAGTAAGCCTATAAGCTCATCTTCAAAAAAAATATTGAATCCCGGTGAATTTCACTGGGATTTTTTTATTTACTTCTGTACTCTCAATCATACAGAATATTACTATTAAAATTAATGGCAGGCAAAAGCATTCTCTCATAGATTTTTTATGACTTGGAAAATCAACCAAAATAAGTCTTACAAATAAGTCTTACAAAAGGGATATATCAACATATCATCTGATAGAGTGATCAGAAACCCAATTACCAGTTTGACACTCAGGATAGCTTTTATTTAGAAATCGATAATATCTTTTTAACATTTATTTACATTTTATTAAAAGTATTTCATTTTTTATTTTAATTTTGTAGAAATCCTAATTCCATACACATGAAAAGATTTCTACTCAGTCTGGTATTAATTTTTTTTACAATTAATACACTCTTTGCACAAAGGGATAGCGAGCACTGGATTGCTCCTTACTTTGACAGTGTCGGAGGATATAACAATATGATATACCTTTCCACTGATTCAACCACTCCTTTTGATGTAACCATTTACAATAACAATGCTGTAGTTACTACAGTTACCATCAGTAAAGGTAGCCCACAAACCTACAAGGTTGCCAACAATCTTATTTCTACAGGTACCACTACTGAAGCATTCAATGTGGGTAATAAAGGACTTTATTTAAAAGCAGCAAAACCTTTCTACTGCAGCTTAAGACTTGCCCAAAGTGTTCACGGGGAAGTAATCACCAGTAAAGGAAGAGCAGGAATTGGAAAAACATTTTTCGTTGCTGCCGCTCCCAATACCAATACCAGCAGTATTCAGAACTTTACAGCAGGGGTGCTTGCCACTGAAGATAATACCAATGTAACAGTATCATGGAACCCTACTGCCGGAGTAGTTTTCATCAATGGAAGCCCTACCGGAAATACTCAAACTTTTACATTACAGAAAGGACAGTCTTTCATTCTTGCAGGATCGGGATCCCAGTCTGGAAACAAGACGGGGTTTATTGGTGCAAAAATCGTTTCTGATAAGCCAGTAACGCTTACCAACGGAAGCTGTAATGCTAACTTTTCCGCTAGTACAACGGGAAGTGACCCGGTTCTGGATCAATCTGTACCGGTTGACAGACTTGGAAATACTTTTGCAATGGTAAAAACAAGATCTACTGCTCCAAATTTAAATATGGAGGGCGGGCTTATTGTTGCTACTGAAGATAATACTGAAGTGTTTTTAAATGGAGGAGGAACTTCCGTTGCTACACTTGCAGCAGGAGAATGGTATAGAATTAACGAAACCAGCTATGTGGCTCAAGGTACTTCAGGACATTCAAACATGTTCATTTCGACTACTAAAAATGTATACTTATATCAATTTATTGGAATATTATCAAGTGATGCAACCAATGGATTCAACTATATCCCACCATTGAACTGTTTCCTTCCAAGGAAAATTGATGAAATCGGGAAGATTAACGAAATGCCTCTTGGATCAGGAGGAGCCAGTACAACGCCTGGCGACCTTGTGGTTAAATTAAATATTTTAACAGAGACAGGAGCAACTGTAATGGTAAATGATACCCCAGTTGCAGCGACGGACGGACCATATCCAGTAACGGGAAATACGAACTGGGTAACATATGGAATAACCGGAGTAAGCGGAAATATTAAAATTACTTCTACAAAGGCTGTAACAGCTGGTATCAACGGAGGATTCAGTTCTGCAGGATACGGAGGTTACTTTGCTGGATTCTCATCAATCCCTGTAATTGCGAAAAAAACAGGAGAATGTGTACCGGGAATCATTCTTGAACTGGATGACGGATATGAAACATACCAGTGGTACCGTGACGGAGTTGTAATACCGGGTGCTACTTCTTATACATATACTCCTACACAATCAGGAAACTATACTGTAAAAGTAACAATGGGAACATGTCCTCCTGTGACAACTCCTATCTATAAAGTACAAACTTGTTTAAAAGAAACAACTCAAGCAATTAATGCTTGTTCTACTAAAATTATTACCCCTACGTTTACTTCGTCTACACAGACAGTGGTAGCAACTACAGTAGTAATTTTAACTCCCCCTACAAAAGGAACAGCAGTGGTTAATCCAAACGGAACAATCACTTATACTCCAAATCCTGGATATTTAGGACCCGATAAAATAGTTTATAAATTCTGTGGAAACTCAGTTGAGTTTACAGATTGTGAGCAGGTAACCCTAAACCTTACTGTAGTACCATTCATTGTAACGGATACTTCTATTAAGGCATGTTGGTATGATGTAGATCCTTATGCTTACTTTGATCTTACAAAAGCTAAAGTAACAGATTATAATGCCGTTACTAAAAAATACTACCGTACACTGAATGACCTTACTGCAGGTATCAACGAAATCACTACGCCAGATAACTTCCCTTCAACAGGAGGATTTGTATACGTGAAAGTAACTACTGCTGAAGGATGTACAGCAAATGCAAAAATTGAATTGATTGTACTTCCAATCAAAAAATCTCCGATATTGGTAGATCAGTATATCTGTATGGATGCTAAAACCAATCTTGATGCAGGTTCAGGATATGACTCTTACCAATGGAGCACAGGTGCTACCACTTCAGGTATCAGAGATATAGGTGTTGGAGAATATACTGTAATACTTGGAAAGAACGGATGTTTCCTTACTCAGACAGTAAAAGTTAAAAAAGTTGAAGATCCGGTAATCCAAACAATTGAGATCAACAACAATACAGCAACAGTAATTGTAAGCGGGGGTAAAGCACCTTTCAAATATGCGGTTGACGGAACTGCTAACTGGCAGGATTCGAATGTCTTCACAGGTTTAAGCAGAGGACAACATACATTCTATGTAAAAGATTTCTACAACTGTACTCCTACTTCCGTAGAAATTACAATCCCTAATCTATTGAATGCCATTACACCTAATGGAGATAACGTAAATGATTACATAGATTACAGCGAACTTGCTTACAAAGAAAACCTAAGTTTTGTAGTATATGACAGATATGGAAATATGGTATTTACCGGAAATAAATTCAACAACTACAGATGGGATGGAAAACACTTTGATAAGAAACTTGGAACAGGAACATACTGGTATCATATCAACTGGAATGAATCCAACAAAGAAAAGACTCCAATAAAATACACAGGTTGGATTCTTGTTAAAAACAGAGAGTAATAATTAGTTAAAACCATATTG
>Ga0070682_100000330_pt1 | contig 32533 bp, 27 predicted proteins | sample KBSC63LmetaG_FD_64668 | JGI IMG/M metagenome (GOLD analysis project Ga0070682, IMG submission 64668) | Corn rhizosphere microbial communities from Kellogg Biological Station, Michigan, USA - KBS C6-3L metaG | ecosystem: Host-associated > Plants > Roots > Rhizosphere | place: USA: Michigan...
AAATGCTTCCCTTTGCTTGATTGTTTGGCTGGTCGCTACCGCTCCCAGTTCTGATTTTGTGCAGCAGCGTTGCAGGGTTCCAACGTCACTTGCACTTGCGGTCAACGGGCGTCGGGCAGCGTGAAACATACCCATATCGGAAACCGGCTCAAGGAATCATTTCTCCTGACGGATTACAGGTTAGCTCGATCACCGTGAATCGTTTCTTGAGTTGCGCAATCTTGCTGGCTTGCGCCTCCAGCACCTCCTGATAGTTCTCGGGCGGGTTACCCCAGCATCCTTCAAGGTGAATGAAGTAAATCTCGCGGCCAGCCGCGTCGACGAGCTTGCCGCGTTTGCAGTGTGCTTTCAGTTCATCAAGCTTTTGTCCGACCGTCAATACTCGCGCCGCTTTGCCCACGCCCGGTTTGAAAGTCAGGCGGCTGACTACGTCTGAACGCTTGATGCCTGCCGGGAGACACTGGCAACACGGTTTCGCTACGCTGGCATCCGCCGCCAGAGGCGGCCCGACCAGGCATAAAATAATCAGCAAATAACGCATTAGTTTCTGCTCCTTTTCCCCGGATCATGTTGACAGAGACAAAAGCAAAAAGCTACATTGCCTGCGCCTGAACAACTGCATACTGCGATCCTAAGTCGTGGCTCACCACGTAGTTCCGGCACAGCTGATCAACAAACGAATAAGATTACCGGTCCTCCTATGCAGGATGCACGATCGGTACCTTCAGATATTTACGCAGCAAACTACCTCCCGGAACAAGGAACAAAAAAAATGCACAAGCGCGCCCCGGTCGTTCTCGTCCTACTACTACTCGCACTCGTTTTGATGTTTTGGAACTTCGGCACCATCAGTTCTGCCAAGAAGCAGAACGAGAAGGTCCAAAACGTACAAACCCCGCTGGCTCAAAAAGCAGGCTCTCCGGTTTATGAAGCCGCGCCGCGCCGATACGAGGGGGACGAGCTTGAGTCCGAGGCGGACCCGGATCGAAACCCGAAAATTCGTGGCGAGATAGACAGGGAAGCCTATGTGGAGCTGCGTGACGCTTATGTCGCTCTGCGACGCGGCGTGGTGCCTGGCCAGGTGTTTGACGTACGCCGGCGCGTGAATGCAGTCGCGCAAATGAACGCGCAAGAGGCGCAGATGCGGGTCGAGGCGGAGGCTAAGGCGAAGACTAAGGGCCTCAAGGTTGAAGCGGCGTTTCCCAATTGGACCGCGATCGGTCCGCAGCCGCTGCCCAACGGACAGTCAGTTTCGGGATCTGCAGTACCCACCAGCGGACGCGCGACTGCCGTGGCAACAGATACGACCAACAATATTGTTTATCTCGGTACAGCACAGGGCGGCGTGTGGCGTTCGGCCGACGGCGGCACAACCTGGACGGCAATCATGGATACGGCAGCATCGCTCTCGATTGGCGCGCTGGCAATCGCTCCGTCGTCGCCCACCACACTTTACGTTGGCACCGGCGAACCGAACCAGTGCGTGGATTGCTACTTCGGTGTTGGCATTTACCGAATTGATAACGCAAACTCGGCGACGCCGACGATCGTCGGCCCAATTAATCCTTCATTTACGTTCACTTCTTCTGGTGGCCCGGTCACGACCACCGTGTTCGGCGGCAGGACCATCAGCAAGATTCTGGTTCACCCTACCGATCCAGCGACTATCTTTGTTTCAACCGCCAATGGCACAAGCGGCGCGACCGAAAATAACTTTAGTAACACGCCGGCCAGTACCATCGGCCCGCTGGGTTTGCGCGGGATCTATCGTTCGACCAATGCTACTGCAGCGGCAGGCGCCGTAACCTTTACCAAGCTGGCGCTGGCCACCGCCGGTGCGAGCCTCGACATTCCGGCAACCGGCAATCGCAATATCCCCGACATGATTATGGATCCGGGCAATCCCGACGTGATCATCGCCGGAGTGTTCGGCACGGCCGTCGCCAATGACGGCGGCATCTATCGCACTGCCAACGCGACCGCGGCCACGCCTACGTTCACCCAGGCAGCAGGCTCAGGCGGAATATTTCAAGCCGCGCGTATTCAATTTGCCATTCACAGAACTGCCGGCGGCGTGGTGACCGTATTTGCCGGTTCAAGCCGAAGCGTTAATCCCGGTTGCGACGGCACGACGCGCGCGGGGGCAATCGAAAAATCGATCGATGGCGGTGTGACCTGGCCTTTCGCCATCGCCGGCGCTGCCACTGGCGGCTTCCTGACGGGCGCGGGCGGCTTTTGCGATCCGCAGTGTTCCTATGACATCACGGTGGCGGTCGATCCAAACAACGTCAACAATATCTATGCAGGCGGCAGCGCGCCTGGTTACACGCCCTGTAGCCATGCCGTCACCCGCTCAACAGATGGCGTGACCTTCGCCGCCGACGAGACGGGCGTCCATGCCGATACGCACTACATTTTTTCCGATCAGACGGGCACAAACATTTACGACGCAAACGATGGCGGCATCTGGAAACGTGCAATAGGCGCCGCTACCTTAACCGCCTGGACCAACCTTAATAACTCGCCGCTAAACACGCTTCAGTTTCAGAGCGTCGCGGTGCATCCGACTGATGCCAATTTCACCCTTGGCGGAACGCAGGACAACGGTACCGAATGGCAGTCGTCAGTATCGGGCACCTGGCTCGGCGCCGAAGGCGGCGACGGCGGTTATGCGTTGATTGATTCAAACGCAACCGGTGCAGCGGTCACCCAGTATCACACGTTCTTCTGTGCTTCGAATTCCCAGATTCTTTTTGATCGTGCCACTAATACCGCCTGCAATTTGATCAAGGATTCGTGGCCGACTCGCGGTCCGGCCGCTTGCAGCGCAACCACGCTGTGCGCCAACGATGCGACGCCGGCGCCTTGCGATGGACAACCCTTCTACATCGGCAACAACGGCATACAGCTTTTCGATAACGTGCTGTTCTATCCGCCGATGGCGCTGGGACCGGGAACGCCGAACGTTCTCTATTTCGGCACCGATCGCTTGTACCGTTCCACTAATCAAGGCGACTCGATGACGATCGTCAGCCAATCGCCGATCGTTGTAACGGGCACTCGCACGCCAATCACGGGTGGGGCGCCTCAGAATGTAGGCCAGATCATTACCGCTATCGGCATCGCACCGCAGAACGACAACGTGCGCATGGTGGGATTGCTGAACGGTAACGTCTGGGCAACCTCAACCGGGTCGTCAACGCTGGTTAATATCAGCCCGACACTTCCGGCGCATCCTGTCGCCGGTCAAGCACAATATATCGGCCACGCCGTGATCAACCCGAGCAATGCCGATGTCGCTTACATCTCGCTTGCTTACTACACGCCGGCGGGCCAGGGCATCTTCAAAATTACCAATCTGCAGGCGGCTTCAGGTGCAGCGCCGGTAGCGGCTGTCTGGACGGCGTCGTCCAATGGTATTCCCAGTGTTCCCATTAACGCGCTCGTGATCGATCCGCAAAAAACGACGCGCATTTTTGCCGGCACTGACATAGGCGTTTACGTTTCCGAAGACAGCGGGGCGAACTGGAGTCCGTTTGGACAAGGACTACCGCGCGTGGCTGTCTTTGATATGGCAATTCAGCCGACCAGCCGCACGTTGCGAGTCGCAACGCACGGACGCGGCATGTGGGAAATCGGCCTGCTGGCTCCGACCGCTTCGGCGGCTTCGATCAGCGGCACGATCACCACTCCCTCGGGCCAGCCGCTGGGCGGCGTGACGGTGACTTTAGGCGGCGCCGGCGCGCGACGCACGATCACCGACAGCCAGGGTAATTATCAATTCGGCGCGGTGGACACTGACAACTTCTACGTCGTTACCCCATCGCTCGTGAACTATCACTTCAGTCCGGAGGAACGTTCCTTCTCGTTGTTAGCTAACAAGACGGATGCTGTCTTCACGGCCTCGCCGGATGCCGCAATCGTGGGCAATGCAATCGACTCCGCCGACTTCTTCGTCAGACAGCACTATCTTGATTTTCTCGGACGCGAACCGGATCAGAGCGGTTTCAACTTCTGGAGCAATCAAGTGCTCGCCTGTGGCGGTGACCAGAGTTGTGTGGAAAACCAACGCATTAACGTTTCGGCGGCCTACTTCCTATCGATCGAATTTCAAGCGACAGGCGGCATCGTGGATTCGTTGTATCGCGTCAGTTATGGTCGCCGGCCGAGTTACGCGGAGTTCATGCCTGACCGGCAATCAATCGCGCAAAATATTGTCGTCGGCGTAGGGGATTGGCCGCAACAACTGCTCGCGAATAAAGAAGTGTTCGTGACCGGCTGGGTTAGTCGGCCGGCGTTCCAGGCCAAATTTGCCGGCTTGAGCAGCGGGGCGTTTGTAGATGCGTTAATCGCGAACACGGGCAAACGTTTCTCCGGCGATCGCAATGCGCTTGTGAACGGCCTTGATGACGGCAGCTTGTCGCGGACTGCAGTGTTGCTTCAGGTGGCGGAGAATGAAGCGTTCGTCAAAGCGAAGTCGAACGAGACTTTTGTGATGATGGAATACTTCGGTTACCTGCGCAGGGATGCCGACGAGGCAGGGTTCCAGTACTGGCTCGACAAGCTGAACCGGTTTGAAGGCGACTTCCAGCGCGCTGAAATGGTGAAAGCCTTTATCAGTTCGATTGAATACCGGCAGCGGTTCGGGCAGTAAAAGCGGGCAGGCAGAGGTTGACTTTTATGAGCGGTGCGCTTCGCGGTCCATCGCTCATAAATTGTTGATAAAAATAGGCGTTCGCTATTGACTACGGGGCCCTGTCGGAGATATTGTCGTCAACGCTAGTACACAACGACTGCCTCTTGTCGGCGAACAAGGGTTCGTTTGCCAAATAATCTGTTTTTTCGAAGGTACCAAGTGGGTTCCGGATGGGATTCTACGATCCGGTGCGGGCAGCTTTTTACCGACAGCACGACTTCCTGACACAGGGCGGAAATTCTCTTAACGGTAAGTTCACAAGTTTGCATTAAGGAGCAGCACATGGAAAAGATGCCGCAAGCGCGACGCAGCGGACTGATTATTCAAGAAGTCGATGGCGAGGTCCTTATCTACGATCAATTGAGCGATAAGGCCCACTGTTTGAACGATACCGCCGCCAAAGTTTGGAAGTACTGTGATGGCCTAACCAGCATATCGGAGGCATGTGATGCCTTGTCTCGAGAGTTGGACTCGCCCGTCAACGAAAAGCTCGTCTGGTATGCGGTCGATCAATTTTCAAAAGACAACTTGCTCGAGAAAGAAGTTGCGCCGCCGGCGTTTATCATTGCCGGCATGAATCGCCGCCAGATGGTGCGCACGCTCGGCCTGGCGGCGGTAGTAGCGGTTCCCCTGGTTACTTCCATTGTTGCACCCACACCCGCGCAGGCGGCAACCTGTCAGCCAACCGGCTCGAGCTGCGGCACCAGCGCCCAATGCTGTAGCGGCCTATGCAGCGGCCCAGGCGGCACTTGCCAATAAATGAAATTATCGCTGCCGCGGTTGCTACCAACCGCGGCAGTTGTGTTTTATCGCGCTCGATCTTTTCTAAAACTTTTCTAATTCTGCTATCCACCGCTGCAGATATCCCTGGCCTTCATCCCGGGATTTTTAATTTTTGTCAGACTACCCACCTTCATCTACCTTTTGGAGGCCTTTATGTCAGTAACTAAGCTCTCGCGCCTGCTTCCTGCGACCGTTCGTCGCGCAGTGGGGATTGGTTTATTCGCTGTAGCGGCGATCGCTTTTGCGATGGTCGGCAGCTTAGCTCAGATCAGAAAAACATCGGCGCCAACCGCACCGGCGAATGCTGCTCTCAAAAAGAAAACCACTCCATTAGATGTCAGGAAGAGAGCGAGGACTTCGAATCAGCCGCGGAGCACTCGCAATGCGTTAAGAAACCTTCCCTTGCCGCAGCAAACCGGAGTTCAAATAAGCGAGGGTGAACGAGTCACGCCCGTGGAATTCAATGGCGATCTAAGCAAGCTGCCGAAGATGCCAACGCTGCCGAAGGTAATGCGAATGCCGCGGGAACGCGACGATTTTCCCGTCGGAACTAAACAGTCGATCGAGGATACGCCGCCGCCGCAATCAGCCAACGCACTTACGGCTCCCGCCGCCCCCATTCCCACGCCATCCGTTAGTTTTAAGGGATTGGATTTCAACACCTGGGGCGCCGGTTGGCCGCCTGATACAGTCGGCGACGTCGGTCCCAATCATTACGTGCAAGCCGTAAACACAGCGGTTGGCATTTACAGCAAAACCGGCACTCAACTGGCCGCGTTTACATTCAACACTCTCTTTGCTCCTCTGGGCGCAGCCACTGCCTGCGGCGCGAATCAAAATGCCGGCGATCCGACCGTCGTTTTCGATCGCCTTGGCGGCCACTGGTTCGTTTCCGACTTTGCTTTCGCCGATCCCAATGGCGACCTTCCTCCGTTCTACCAGTGCATCGCCGTTTCCAAGGGCAACGATCCGGTGACCAGCGGCTGGTGGCTTTACGCGATCCGCACTGATGACGCCACCCACCCCTGGTTCGCCGATTATCCGAAGATGGGAATCTGGCCTGACGCGCTTTACATGACCGCGAACATGTTTAGCCCAACGACCTATCAAGAGGTCCGCATCTGGGCTTTCAATCGAGCTGATTTGGAGTCGGGGTTGCCGGTGCGGACTATCATCGTGGACCAGGGGAACGTAAACGTGGCCAGCATGCTGCCCGGAAATCTTCGCGGGCTAACGCCGCCCGCCAACCGAGAGAACATCCTCGTTTCAGAGTCCTCCACCTTGTTCGCCTTTGAAGTCTGGAAATTTAGGCCAGACTTTGTCACTCCGGCGAGTTCCACCTTTACCGGACCAACGAATGTTTCGCAGACCAGCTACACCGTTGCTCCCACCACCGTCACTTCGCCGGCAAATAGTCTTGATACGCTCCGCGAACGGGTGATGATGCAGGCGCAATATCGGCGGCTCGGCGCCCTCAATGGCGCTTTGCAATGCGTCACGCCGTGCACGGAGTCGATCTGGGTGAATCACACTATCAGATCCGGCGCCTCCCCGGCTCCGGTTGGAATTCAGTGGGCCCAGATCAACGTAACCGGAGGCACCGTCGTTAGCCCACCCGTCCAACAACAAATCTATGGGAACCTCGCCGCTGACGGCGTGCATCGCTGGATGGGCAGCCTGGCAGTCGACAGTCAAGGCAACATGGCACTTGGCTATAGCGCGTCTCGCGACACCGTCCCACCCGACATTCGCTACGCCGGCCGTCTCAGCACGGATCCGGTGAACACATTGCCGCAGACCGAGACGACGATGTTGCCAGGAATTACGCGATTCAGTCAGAGCGGGAATTGTGGCGGCGCTCCATGCACGCGCTGGGGCGACTACAGCGCCATGAGTGTCGACCCGACGGATGATTGTACTTTCTGGTATACCACCGAGTACTACGAGGCGAATGGACTCAACTGGCAAACTCGTATCGGCTCGTTCAAGTTTCCAACTTGCAATGCCGCGCCGACGGCGGCGCCGGCCACCATTAGCGGAACTGTGATTTCGCCTGACGGCGCGCCGCTCGCGGGAGTCACGATAAACCTTGCCGGAGCCCGTACAGCGATAACAATTACAGACGCTGCCGGTAACTACCACTTCAATAACATCGATACCGACAACTTTTACACCGTCAGTCCCGCGCTTGCGAATTATCATTTCGAGCCGGCAGAGCGTTCGTTCTCGCTGGTAGCTAACAAGACTGACGCAGTCTTCACGGGTTCCCGCGACGGCGCTGTGGTTGGGAATGCTATCGATTCAAACGAGTATTTCGTGCGACAACATTACGTCGACTTTCTGGGACGCGAGCCGGACGAAGCTGGCTTTAACTTCTGGACCAAAGATCTCAATGATTGTGGTGGCGATGCGATCTGCGTAGAAAACAAACGCATCAACGTCTCAGCGGCCTACTTCCTGTCGATCGAATTTCAGACGACCGGCGGATTGGTCGATGGACTCTACCGCGCGAGCTTCGGGCGGGCGCCGTCATACGGCGAATTCATGCCGGATGCAGCCGCAGCTGCTCGCAACGTGATTGTCGGCCGTAATGATTGGTCGTTGCAATTGAGCTCGAATAAGCAGTCGCTCATCGACAACTGGGTCGAGCGTTCTGCGTTCAAGTCAGCCTACGGGGGACTTTCTAACGCCGCCTTTGTCGATAAGCTTATCGCCAATACCCGCGTCAGTTTTGATTCGGGTCGACGCGAGGCGTTCGTCAACGGACTTAACGGGGGCGTGCTCACGCGAGCAGCGGTATTACGACAGATTGTCGAGGACGAACAATTCGTGAAGGCGAAGTACAACGAGGTATTCGTAATGATGGAATACTTCGGTTATCTGCGTCGCGATCCGGATCCGAATGGCTACCAGTTCTGGCTGCAGAAGCTCAACCGCTTCGACGGTAACTACGTGCAGGCGGAAATGGTTAAGGCGTTCATTAACTCGACAGAGTATCGGCAGCGGTTTGGGCAGTAGGACAGACATTCCGGTCTGTCCTGATGAACCTGCGATTGCTTGTAGAACAAAGAGATTTTCCATTTTCTCATTTCAAATTTGTCATAGAGGCTAAACTCGCCGCTTCCTGTTTGCCTTCAAATGAACAATGAAATTTGAAATGAGAAATGGAAAATCTCTTGCTGGTTTTAGGCGCCAAAAAAGTCAGACGTTCAACTCTGGCGCACGGTCAACGAAGGTGTCGCCACTTCGGGTTGTCGTGAAACTGCATCGGGATGTCCGCCCGTCAGTATCGGCGGTGGCGGCGGGTTCGCAACTAGAACTTCCAGCGCCGACTCAATCACTTCACTTATTCGTCCCACGAATATGATCTGCAGCTCGCTGCGAACGTCTGCCGGCAAATCCTCAACGTCGGCTTCGTTTCGCGCCGGCAGCATGATCCGTCGAATCCCGGCACGATGCGCAGCAAGGATTTTTTCTTTAAGCCCACCTACCGGAAACACTAATCCCGAAAGCGTTATCTCTCCCGTCATCGCGGTGTCCGGTCGCACCCGGCGTCCGGTGTAAAGCGACGCGAGTGCGGCGGTAATAGTTACGCCCGCGCTTGGCCCGTCCTTTGGAATTGCTCCGGCGGGAACGTGCAGGTGTACGCCGTAGTCTTTGAACATTTCCGGCGAGATGCCGAACTCGTTTGCGTGCGACCAGAGATACGACTGGGCCGCGCGGGCCGACTCCTGCATCACCTCACCGAGCTGTCCGGTAATTGTCAGACCCCGGCCACCGGGAAGCAGCGTCGCTTCGATGAATAAAACTTCGCCGCCCATTTCCGTCCAGGCCATTCCCGTGGCCACGCCTGCCGGTAATTCCTTGCGCGCTTGCTCCGGATAAAACCTGGGCGCGCCAAGGTAATCATGAATGTCAGCGGCATCCACCGCGACTGTTTCGGCTTCCCCCTGGGCAATTTTCAGTGCAACCTTCCGAGCAATGCTGCCGACGTTCCGCTCGAGTTGTCGCACCCCGGCTTCGCGTGTGTAACGTGTCGCCAGGAGTTCTATGGCTGCATCGGTAATGTTGAGTTGCCCCTCTCGGAGTCCGTTCTCTTCTATTTGACGCGGGACCAGGTAGCGCTTCGCGATTTGCAGCTTCTCCATGTCGCTGTAACCCGCAATCGCAATCACTTCCATACGATCGCGTAACGGGGGCGGTATCGGCCCCAGCTGGTTTGCGGTGGCGATGAAGAACACCTTCGATAAATCAAACGGCAGATCGAGATAGTGGTCCCGGAAGGTGCTGTTCTGCTGCGGGTCTAAAATCTCAAGCAATGCAGAGGAGGGATCGCCGCGATAGTCGTTGCCGAGCTTGTCGATCTCATCGAGCATCAGCACCGGATTGTTTACCCCGGCGCGGCGAATCGATTGGATTACCCGTCCCGGCATGGAGCCGATGTAAGTGCGACGATGGCCGCGCAGCTCAGCTTCGTCACGCATGCCTCCCAAAGACATTCGTTCAAACTGTCGACCGAGCGCACGCGCAATGGAACGGCCGAGCGAAGTCTTGCCGACGCCTGGAGGTCCAACAAAACAAAGGATCGGGCTTTTCGTGTCGGGTCGCAGTTTGATGACCGCGAGAAATTCAAGAATGCGTTCCTTGACGTCCTCAAGTCCGTAATGGTCTTCATCCAGAATCCGGCGCGCCTCGGCCAGATCCAACTTGTCTTCCGATGACTTGTGCCAGGGCATCTCGAGCACGTAGTCGAGGTAAGTGCGAATGACGTGATAGTCGGGCGCGGCGGCGGGCAATTTCTCGAGCCGTTTCAATTCGCGCTCAGCTTCTGTCCTGACCTCGTCAGGCAAGTCCGCCGCGGCGAGGCGTTCACGAAGCAGTGCCGCTTCTGCCTGTTCGCCGCCTTCATCTTCGCCCAGCTCTTTTTGGATCGCCTTCATCTGCTGGCGCAGAATGTAATCGCGCTGCGACTTATCCATCTCAGTTTGAGCTTCAGTCGCAATCTTTGAACGCAGTTGAATTATTTCGAGCTCGCGCGCGAGGTAAACGTGTGCCAGTCGGAGCAGCTCATCAGCGGTGTCGGCTTCGAGCATCTTTTGTTCCTGCTCGACGCCTAAATTCAAAATGGAACCGAGAAAGTAGGCCAGCCGCACCGGCTCGACCGAACCGAGCATTGCCACTCGCACCTCGGGCGGCACGTTCGGCAATAACGCGAGCGCTTCCTGCACCATCGCCTGCACGTTGCGCTTGGTCGCCTCAACTTCTTCCGCGTCCTTGATTACGACTTCCGGCAGAATCTGAACTATCGCGCGCAAGGCCGGACCGCCGTCTTTCCATTCCACGACCTTTATGCGATCTGTACCCTGGGCGATGATGTGCATCGTGTCGCCGAGACGCTCCATGCGCTTGATCATCGTCAGCGTGCCGACCTGATAAAGATCCGCTGCCCGGGCATCCGCAGTTCCGTTCGTCGCGTCCGGCCGCACAGTTATGCAGGCAATTAGTTTCTCTTCGGTTGCAAGCGCCGCTTCAACTGCAGCGACCGAACGCGGCCGGCCGACAGCCAGCGGTACGCCTGTCTCGGGAAACAGCGTGGTGTTCTGCAAAGCCAGCACCGCAACTTCAAACGGTTGAGTTGTGCGAGTTGCCGATTGCTCCGCCGTTGCCGGCGCTTCGCTACCGGTCGTTGCCTGGTCCTTATCGTTTGTCTCGGCCATGATTCCTGCTTGTTACTCCGGTTGAATCTCTTCCGCTATTCACAGTGAAGGTGAACGATTAAGAATCCGTCGCGATAGTCACGCTCGACGGATGCCTGATCGATCTCGCAGGGAAACTGAATTGTCTTTTCAAACTGGCTGTAAGTGATTTCCATTTGCTGGTAAGTGAAACCGTCTTTCACGACCGTGTCGCGCCGGCAACCGCGGATGCGAATACTCGACGGCAGTAACTCGATCTCGAGGTCGTTCGCGCACACGCCGGCAAGGTCCACTTTTACCAACCAACCATCGGGACTGCGATAGACATCGGCTGCCGGATTCCACAAACGGCCGGAGGGTCTAACGCGACGCTCTACAGTTAGCAGTGCAACTTCGCGGTTTAATTTAGCCATAATTACGATAGCCACAGCATAAGGGAAACTAACTCAGCTTAAAAGCCGTAGGCGACATACTTGGCTGCCCCGGGGTCGAAGAGCCAATCAAGAGACCCACCCGCTACCGCGTGGTGGTACTGACCTCATCCCGGTCGCTCGTCTTATTGCTGGGAAGCAAGGCTAAAAGGGGAGGTGACGAAATCGTCAGCCTCCCCTTCAAAGCGGCGTCTTGCAGCCTTATCCGAACAATTTGCCCCAGAAAGACGATCCTCTTGAAATGTCTTCGAGAGCATCGGCGAGTTCGCGATCGGCTTCTGTCTCCACCGCAATGTCGCCCATCGAAACGATGCCGATGAGATTGCCGTTCTCATTGGTGACCGGTATACGACGCACTTGTTTGTCGCCCATCTTGCGAATGACATCGACTACGCGTTCATGCGGACGCGCCGAGTGAACGTCTGACGACATCACTTCTTCGGCCCTGGTTGCATTGCAATCTTTGCCCTCGGCGATGGCCCGCAAGACGATGTCGCGATCGGTGATTAAGCCGAGCAATTTACCGTGACTGTAATTGTTGGTGCTGCGCCGGCCGGCGGCGGCATCCGTTTTGGTGGAACCGTTTCCGCCATTGCCGCCGTTTTCTCTGAACTCGACAACCGGGATTACACCGGTGTCTTCCTCCTTCATCATCATTCCGATTTCACGCAAGCTGGTGTCGCGCGTCGCCACTGCCAGATCGCGCGTCATGATGTCTCTGACGCGCAGGCGTGAACGGCCTGCTTCCGCGTATCGCGAGGACTGATATCGCGAGTCTTCGCGCGCACCGTAGCCACGGTCTCGCCCTGCAAACGGGCGTGAGTAGTCATCGCGAGCGAAACGATCGGAGCGATCGGTATATTCGTTATAGCGCGGTTCGTCGTAAGCATACCCGGCGCGTTCGCCGAATCTGCCTTGCCCAAAATCGCGGCGCTCAAAGTCAGTTTCAAGTCTCCCACCCGAATAGGGGCGGCCATAGTTCCATGGTTGTTCGCGCGAAAATCTGTCGTGCCGGGTCCGTGTTTCGCGTTCTTCGTCGAAGTCGTCAAAGTGTCTGGCCATTGCTAACCCTCCTGATAACAAGCTGGGAGCGCTCCCAGTTAAAAAATTGCGCGGGGGCTTATGACTATGGCGACTAATCCACAGTCGGATGATTAGGGGAAGTGTTACCGAGGGGAACTTAAAACTAAAACTGCCGGCACTGACGGTCTGCGAAACATACGGGTTTTGAGCAGACCGTCAGTAATTGATCTCGACAATTAACGCGCGCCGGTTTCGATTTCGGCGATTAATTGCACGCGCGAAGTGATGTCCAACGTGCCAACTTCAACCGGAGTCGAATCGGCCGCTGTGCGCATCATCTGCGCCTGAACTGCGTAAACCGGCCGCGGCCGTTCCACGCTTTCTTCCTGCACTTCAGCAATCCTTACGACCCGACCGCCGAGCGCCGTGGCGATCACTTGCGCCTTTGCGAGCGCTTCGCGCGTCGCTTCTGACAATGCCTGGTCTCTTGCCGGCCGATCTTTTCTCAGCGTGAATGAAATGCCCGCGACATCATTTGCTCCGGCCTGCGCGGTAGCATCGATAACCGCTCCAACTTTCGTCAGATCAGAAATGGTAACGGTAACGCTGTTGCGCGCTTCGTAACCGGAAATGATTGGAGGCTGTCCTTCTTTATAAACTCGAATTGGTTGCAAGCTGTAGCCGCTGGTCTTCACCTCAGCGCCGGCGCCTGCAGCGCTTTTTAGCGCACGCACAACGGCGTCGCTCCTGGTTGCATTCTCACGTTGCGCGTCAAGAGCGAGTCGTCCTTGCGTTACCACTGAAACAGTGAGGATTGCCGTGTCAGGTTGAGCTTGAACAATGGAATCCCCCGTTACCGAAACCCTGGTAAGGCCTCTTAACTCGGTTTGATTCGCGCTCGCGCTCACCGGCGCCATGGTTCGCGCTTCAAACGGAGTTCCTTCCTGGTAGGTTGTCACTACACCTGATTTGGTTTCGCCCGTTGCTTCCACTTCTGCGGATTCGGCAAACCAACTCTCGCTTTGAAAACGCTGTGCATTCAGAATCAAATACTTTTCATTGTTCGAAGCTATAAGCCAACCGCCTGCTTCAACGGTGCGTTGCAGGCGACCGCGCACTGTTACTTCTTTTGCGAATACTTCCGTGCTCAAAGCCGCAAACAGCATTGCCACGCTTAATATCGTAAATAGTTTCCTGGTCATTGCTTTACCCCTTTTCTGTTGAATCGACGCGTGCCGGAGATTCGCGCATCTCACACAGAACGAAGCTGCACTGACAATCTTGCTCGCATCCGTCGTGGGCGTCCACCGGGGAAGCGAAGCATCGTGCGGTTCTTTGGCCTTTGAAACTGTTTTGTTACGATTCATCCGATGCAGTCAATCGATACTCACAATACGGACGTTCAGCAAGTCGCGGACGGCGAAAGAACTATCGACGCTGGCCGGGTCGAAGATTTACCTGACGGGAGTTGTAAAACTATAGAACTTCCAGCAGGACGCGAGCTTGCGCTCTTCAATGTGAACGGCGAATTCTATGCCATCGAAAACTTTTGCCCGCACAAAGGCGCGCCGTTGTCACAAGGCATTCTTTGCCGCCATGTAATCGAATGCGATTTGCACGGCTGGCAGTTTGATGTGCGAACCGGAGAGTGTTTGACCGTGCCTGAGAAGATCGAGACTTATGAGGTTATCGTGGAAGGTGGATTAGTGAAGGTGCTGTTGTAGGTTGCGTGTGAATTCTGTTGAAAGGCAAAGAGATTTTCCATATATCATTTGCCATTTCTCAGTTGTCAATGCAGAACCGGGAGCGGTAGCGACCGGATGCAACCACTCGCTCCGAGTTAACCGGCCACCACCTTGAGTCGACTGGCCACCGCGTTGAGTGCTGGCATCCGTTGAAATGACAAATGAGAAATTTGAAATGAGATATGGAAAATCTCGTTCTTCGGACTTGGGACGACATTCAACACCCATCGTTCCCGATCGCCTCGACCGGACAACACAACACCGCTTCTTCACACGCGGCCACTTCCTCCTCAGTCAGCGGCTGCTTATAAACAAACGAATAGCTGTGGGAGTCGGAGCGACAAAAGTTTTGCGGCGCAGTGTCCCGGCAAACATCACAGTCGATGCAGGTCGAGTCAACGTAGTAAGCGCCCGGCACGTTTTCTTTGACGCGATCGTTTCGGTCAGGCACAAAATCCTCCCGAAAGAAACGACCGGACTTTTGCGTTGTGGAACATTTTATTTAGATCACTGAGTCGCGGCGTAGTCTTGTAACGCAAACTGCAGGTTTGCGGAGGAGCGTTGAACGCCATCGAATCAACGCAAACTAACAGTTTGCGTTACAACTTAGGTTATGGATGCGTCATTTCTTCCGGCTTCACAAACTTATCGAAATCCTCGCCCGTCAGGTAACCGAGCGCCACCGCCGACTCGCGCAGGCTGATGCCTTTCTTGTGCGCGTTCTTCGCCACCTGCGCCGCCTTATCGTAACCGATGTGCGGATTTAGCGCGGTCACCAGCATCAGCGAATGCTTCAAGTGCTCGTCGATCTGTTCCCGGTTGAGTTCAATTCCGGCGATGCAGTAATCGACAAAGCCGTGTGCCGCATCGTGCAGCAGCCTGACTGAGTGCAGGAAATTATGAATCATCACTGGCTTGTAAACGTTTAGTTCGAAATTTCCCTGCGAGCCGCCAAACGTCACTGCCGCGTCATTCGCAAACACCTGCACGCAAACCATCGTCATGGCCTCGCTCTGCGTGGGGTTCACTTTGCCGGGCATGATGGACGAGCCCGGTTCATTTTCGGGCAGCACCAATTCGCCAAGGCCACAGCGCGGGCCGGACGCCAGCCAGCGAATATCATTCGCAATTTTCATCAGCGACACGGCCAGGGTCTTTAGCGCGCCACTCGCGAAAACAAGTTCGTCGTGGGCTGATAGTGCCGCGAACTTATTCGGGTGCGACTTAAACGGCAGTTCAGTGAGCTCGGCAATTTTTTTGGCCGCGCGCTCGCCGAACTCAGGGTGCGAGTTAAGCCCGGTGCCTACCGCGGTGCCGCCAATGGCGAGATCATAGAGACCGGGCTCTGCGAGTTTTAGCCGTTCAATGCTTCGTTGCATGAGGCTGGCCCAGCCGGACATTTCCTGTCCCACGGTCAAAGGTGTCGCGTCCTGCAGATGCGTGCGACCGATCTTTACGACGTCTTTGAACTCTTCTGCTTTGGCGGCAATCGCGTCGTAGATGTTTTGCATTGCCGGAATAAGTTTGTGCAACTGCTCGGCGCCGGCAATGTACATCGCGGTTGGGAACGTATCGTTCGACGACTGCGACATGTTGACGTCGTCGTTCGGGTGAATCGGCTGCTTGCTGCCCATCGCTCCGCCCGCGAGTTCAATGGCGCGATTCGAGATCACCTCGTTCGCGTTCATGTTCGTCTGCGTGCCGCTGCCGGTTTGCCAGACGCGCAAAGGAAAATGTTCGTCGAGTTTGCCCGCGATGACTTCGTCGCACGCCTGTTCGATGAGCTTCAGCTTGTCGTCGGAAAGTTTGCCGAGATCGTTATTAACTATTGCGGCTGCTTTCTTGAGCACGCCGAGCGCGCGAATCATCTCGCGCGGCATCACGTCGTTGCCGATGTTGAAGTGAAGTAGACTGCGCTGGGTTTGCGCACCCCAGTACTTATCGGCAGGCACTTCGATCTCGCCCATCGAGTCTGACTCGACGCGCGTAGCGGCGTTGATCTGTTTTTGTTCGCTGGCGTCTGGGGACATGGAATGTCTTTAGATTAGCTTCTGGCCCGGTTAAATTAATTTCGAGGAAAGATGACTTTGTAGAGTTGTCATGCGCTTCCAACCAATCCAATTCTACAGCAGGTACGGCCGAAGCTTACACCCAGCACATTAGCGGTGACGAGTCGGTTTTGTTAACGCTTTCAGCGTTAACCCTCTAGGCCTTGTCGATCGGCGCGCCGGAGTCTTTCCAGGCTTTCCAGCCGCCGGCCATTGAGAACACATTCGTGTAGCCCATCTGTTGCAGAGTATCGGCCGCAAGCGCGGAGCGAAAGCCGCCGCCGCAGTAGAGAATCACTTCCGCGTCTTTGTCGGGCACGGTCGCCTCAATGTCGCGCTCGATGATGCCTTTGCCTAAATGGATCGAACCCGCCGCTCGACCAGCTTCCCATTCGTTATCTTCGCGCACGTCGATTAGGCGAACGCCATTGTCTGCCTGCAGACGCACTTGTGTTTCCTCCACCGTGACTTCGCGGATGCGAGACTTAGCGTCGTTGACAAGGGTTAGAAATCCTTCAGAGTGTTTCATATCGTTTAAGGAACCATCTAGATTGTTAAGAATAATTCAGAACCGGGAGCGGTAGCGACCGGGTTAGTTTAAGTAAGGTCAATGTACTGTCAGGCGACCCGGTCGCTACCGCTCCCGGTTCTGAATTAGTCGACCCACGAAACCGAACCCTCACGATCAAGGATCGCAAACTAACAGTTTGCGCTACGAATTACGACGGTCTAAAGAGCCCCAATTGGAGGAAAGTTGAGCTAATGATTATAATGCCGGTCTCTAAAAGTAAGCATATTGATCTAGAGATAATTGCACGCGCGCGTGTGTGCGCGGGTTCGCGCCGAAGCGGCGCTCATGGCAGGCAAGATGCCTGCGCTCCCAGCGACTGTTGCGCTTCGTGCGCTCCCAGCGACTGTTGCGGCTTCGTAGCGAACGAGACGCGAGTTTACACTCGCAGAATTCGAGAGAGGAACTCATTAAATTGGCAGACAAACAAGCAGACAGCAAACAAGTGCAGGGGCAAGGCACCGAGCAGTTTGACGTAGTGATTATTGGCAGCGGGCCGGGCGGCTATGTCGCCGCCATTCGCGCCGGCCAACTTGGCCTGAAAGCCGCGATGGTCGAGAAAGACACGCGCCTCGGCGGCACCTGCACCTTGCGTGGCTGCATTCCCACCAAGCAGATGTTGATGTCGGCCCACATTTACGAACAGATGCAGCACGCGGCTGACTTTGGCGTGCAGGCTACCGGAATCCAGCTCGCTTTCGCCGACGTGCAGAAACGCAAAGACAAAGTCGTACTCAAGAACACGAAGGGCATTGAGTACCTGATGAAGAAGAACAAGGTGACGGTGTTCAAGGGCACCGGCAAACTCGCCTTGCCTGGCAAGGTTGAAGTCACTGGCGCCGACGGCGCCAAGCAGACTATCCAAACGAAGAACATCATCATCGCGACGGGCTCGGTAGTTCGGCCCATTCCCGGCTTTGAAACTGACGGCGCGCACGTGGTGAACAGCGATCACATCCTCGAATTGAAAGACGTGCCGAAGTCGCTGATCGTCATGGGCGCCGGCGCGGTTGGCTGCGAGTTCGCCTCTGTCTATTCGCGGTTTGGCGCCGAGACAACTATCGTCGAATTAATGCCGCGCCTCGTTCCGCTGGAGGACGAAGAAGTTTCCAAAGAGCTCGAGAAGTCGTTTCGCAAACGCGGCATCAAGTCGCAGTTGGATACGAAACTGGAGAAGCTGGAAAAGTCAGACACAGGCGTGGTCGTTACCGGCAGGACTTCGAAGGGCGAAGCGGTTCGACTCGAAGCGGAGATGTTGTTAGTCGCTGTGGGGCGCATGCCGTTCACCGAGGGTCTGGGCCTGGAAGGCACGAAGATTAAAGTCGAGCGCGGCTTTGTTCAGGTCGACGAGTTTCAGCAGACCGGAGAAAAAGGCGTCTACGCGATTGGCGATGTAGTGCCCACGCCGTTGCTGGCGCATCTTGCTTCGAAGGAAGGCATCGTGGCGGTCGAGCATCTCGCCGGACAGAAGAACGTGCGTCCGATTAATCTGCGGCTCGTGCCCAACTGCACCTACTGCGACCCTGAAGTTGCTTCGGTCGGCCTGACGGAAGCGAAGGCGCGCGAGCAGGGCTACGATGTGAAGATCGGCAAGTTTCCTTTTTCCGCATCGGGCAAAGCGCGCATTCTTGGCGAAGAAGAAGGCTTCGTTAAGATCATCGGCGAGTCGAAGTATGACGAGATACTTGGCGTGCATATCATCGGGGCACACGCCACTGAGTTGATCGCTGAGGCGTGTGTGGCGATGCAGCTTGAATCGACCGCTGAAGAGTTGGGCCGCACGATGCACGCGCATCCAACCGTTTCGGAAACGGTGATGGAAGCGGCCGAAGGTGTACACGGGCTGGCGGTACATATCTAGATATTCGTTTCGTGTGTTTAGTGGGCGGTTGTTGTGGCCGGGGGTTCGCGGCGAACCACTAAGTAGCACGAACGTTAACGAATTCACACGAATGACCGAGAAATCAGAGACGACAAAAAAACGCAGCGGACGGTTGGTGCCGCGAGCGTCGCAGTTTGAAATGAAGATCGACACGAAATTTGCACCGCAAGATCTCAGCGACGGCAAACCGCTGACCTGCACTGCCGAGACGACGCTAACGGCAGAGCAGCTGCTCGAGCTTTATCGTTATCTACAACTCACGCGTCTCGTGGAAGAGCGTTTAGTAAATCTATATCGTCAGACAAAAGTTGTCGGCGGCGTGTTCCGGTCGTTGGGTCAGGAAGCGACCGCCGTCGGCACTGCTTATGCTCTCGAAGCGCAGGATTTCATTACGCCGCTCATTCGCGATCTGGGCGCTGTGCTGGTGAAGGGCATTCGCCCCCGCGACATTTTTGCGCAGTACATGGCCAAAGCCTGGGGACCGTCCGGCGGACGCGATTTGAACATTCACTTTGGCAACATGAGCAAGGGCTTCATCGGGCCAATCTCGCATCTCGGCGACATGATTTCGGTTATGACAGGCGTCTTGCTCGCGGCGCGTATGCAGCAGAAGCCGATCGTGGCCGTGGCGTATATCGGCGACGGCGGCATGAGCACGGGGGCGTTTCATGAAGGGCTTAACTTTGCTGCAGTGCAAAATCTGCCGCTGATCGTGGTTGCCGAATACAATCATTACGCTTACTCGACGCCGACAAGTTTTCAAACTGCGGTCAACGATCTCGCGGAGAAGGCGGCGGGCTACAACATCCCGGCGGCGATCGTGGACGGCAACGATGTGGTCGCGTGTTATGAAGTGACCAAACGCGCGGTCGATCAGGCGCGCGCGGGCGGCGGCGCTTTCTTAATTGAAGCCAAGACCTATCGGCGCAAAGGGCATGCTGAACATGACGACCAGCGTTACGTGCCGGCAGGCGAAATTGAATGGTGGGAAAAGAATAACGATCCTGTCGACCGCTATGCGGCGTACCTGATTGAACGCAAGGTCGCCGATCAAGCGAAGCTTGACGAGATAACAGCTTCCGTGTCAGCAGAGATCGAAGAGGATTGTGCGTGGGCTGAGTCGTCGCCTATGCCAGAACCTGAGAAGGCAGCGTTTGGCGTTTACGATAACGACATCGTGCCGCCTGCGTTTCGACCTGAAGTGTTGAAAAACTAGTCTTGAGATGGACTCAATTCGTGAGAAATGGGAGCGATCAGCTGGGAGCGCAGGCATCTTGCCTGCTGGCTACGTGATCACGAACGTTGAGGCAGGCAGGATGCCTGCGCTCCCGGCCTAAGACTTCCAGCTAAAACAAAGGGGTGTGAACAATGGGAAATGATAACGAGGTAGATGATCGCGGCACGACCGAGGATGAGGGCCGGGCATTGTTGAAACACTTGCGCGACGCCGGCTTCGCTGGCAGCGATGAAAAACTGGCCCTTGCGTTGGGAAGGCCAATAGAAGAAGTGCAAGGATGGACTGGCGGCACGGAGCCGGTTGATGATGATGTCATCATGAAGGCCCGTGGGATTGCAGGCGAGCGCGGGATCGAGATCTAGTCGTGGATGCGCCTTTTTTGTTTAGTGTTCTGGTTCGTTTTTGTGCCGCTACATTAACCAAGAAATAACACGAACATCGAAGTAAAAAAATACACGAATGGCTACCGCGATTAAAAAAGATCACAAGTCGGCTCGTCCTGAACGCGGCGGACAGGCCACGCTCGTCGAGGCTATTCGCCAGGGCATTTGGGAAGAGATGGAACGCGACCCGTCGGTTTTTGTGATCGGCGAAGACGTCGGCGCCTATGGCGGCGCCTTCAAAGTAACGGACGGCTTGCTCGATGAATTTGGCAATGGACGCGTGATCGACACGCCGATTTCGGAGGGTGCAATCGTTGGGGCCGCGTGCGGCGCGGGCTTGATGGGCATGAAGGCGGTGGCGGAGTTTCAGTTCATCGATTTCATTTCGGCCGGCTTCGATCTGCTCACCAACTACGCGGCGAAATGCCGGTATCGCTGGGGCGCGAATATCCCGGCCGTGTTTCGCGGGCCGTGTGGCTCTGGTGTTCGTTCCGGACCTTTCCACTCGATAAATGCGGAAGCGTTTTTCTTGAATACCGCGGGACTGAAAATCGTTGAACCTTCCACCGCATACGATGCGAAGGGATTAATCAAAGCGGCGATTCGCGATCCGGATCCCGTTTTGTATTTCGAACATAAGAAGCTTTACCGTCTACCCCGGCTCCGTGAAGAACTACCCGCAGACGATTACATCGTCGAGATCGGCAAGGCGCGCACGGCGCGCGAAGGTCGAGATTTGACGATCATCACCTTTGGCGCAATGGTGTTGACGGCGCTCGACGCAGCCGCGGAGTTGGAGAAGGAAGGGCTGGACGTGGAAGTGATCGACCTGCGCACCTTAGCGCCGCTCGACAAGACGGCTATTCTGAACAGCGTTAAGAAAACGAGTCGGGTAATGGTGCTACACGAAGCTTCGCGTACCGGCGGCATTGGCGGCGAGATTGCGGCCACCATCGTGGAAGAGGCGTTTGAATGGCTTGATGCGCCGGTAGTGCGGCTGGCCTCGATCGACACGCCGGTGCCCTATTCACCGCCGCTCGAAGATTATTATCTGCCGCAAACGACGGATGTCTTGAACGCGGCGCGCAAGCTAGCGGCTTACTAAAGTGATGAGTCATTAGTAATGAGTGATGAGGAGTGAACGATGCCAAAGTATTTGATTGAACGCGAAATTCCCGGCGCCGGAAAGTTGTCGTCACAGGATCTGCAAGGCGTGTCGCAGAAGTCGTGCGGCGTTCTGAAAGAGATGGGACCGCAGATTCAGTGGGTGCAGAGCTATGTTACCGGAGACAAAGTTTATTGCGTTTACATCGCGCCAAACGAGGAGATGATTCGTGAACATGCAAAGCAAGGCGGATTTCCTGCCAATCGCATTTCACAAATCAGTGCGGTCATTGATCCGGCGACTGCCGAGGCCGACGCTTAGTTTCGGGGTTTGGAGTACCGCCTTTAGGCGGGCTTTTAGGATCGTTGTCAGGCAAAGACTAAAACGAAATGCCCGCCTAAAGGCGGTACTCCAAACATGAAGAACCCGCCTGAAGGCGGTACTCCAAACATTTTGAATCGATCGGAGTAGTTATGAGTACAGAAGTTGTTATGCCGCAGATGGGAGAATCCATTGCGGAGGGAACAATAACGAAGTGGTTGAAGCAGGTGGGCGAACGCGTCGAACGCGATGAGCCGCTGTTTGAAATTTCGACTGACAAGGTCGATGCTGAGATTCCTTCACCCGCCGCCGGCACGTTAACGGAGATCCGTTTCAAGGAGGGCGACACAGTTGAAATCAACACTACCGTCGCGGTGTTGGATGGGGGCGCCGGCGCTCCTGCGAAAGATGCGTTGCCAACAACGGAAGACGCCGTTCCTAAGGCGGTAGCGCCGAGTGAACCTCCGCCACAGGTCGCCGCAGCCGACGCAGCTCCGCGTGCTACGCAAATGGAAACAGCGGCAGCTACTGGCGCTGAAGTGCAAGAGAAAGATAAGCCTCAAACTCAAACGGCGCAGACTGCGCAGTCGGCGCCAGCTAGTGCTGGAGGCGGGAATGGCGCGCGTCAGTCTCCTGTCACGAAGACCTCCGGTGCGGATCAATCAGCTGAAGATTTGCGACGCACGAAGTCGAGCCCGCTCGTTCGCAGGATCGCGCAGGAGCACGGTGTTGACATCGCTAATCTCGAAGGCACCGGTTTGAGTGGCCGCGTCACCAAGAACGACATTCTTAGTTTTATAGAGTCCGGAAGCTCAGCTGCGCCGGCGAGCCGGAGCGTTCAGGCAGCCAGCGCGCCGGCGCCCGCTCCAATGCCGGCGGCTCCGCCAATTAAACCGGCGGAAGGAGACCGGGTCGAGCAGATGTCTGTGATGCGCAGGAAGATTGCCGACCACATGGTCCAATCCCGGCGCACCTCGGCGCATGTCACCACCGTCTATGAAATCGATATGACGCGCATCGCGCGCCTGCGCGAGCAGCACAAGGATTCATTTGCTGAACGCACCGGCACCAAGCTCAGCTACATGCCGTTTATTTTTCAAGCGGTCAACAATGCGCTGCGGAAGTTTCCGATCTTCAACGCCCAGGTGAGTGGAGATCAGATTATCTACAAGCGTGACATCAATCTGGGCATGGCGGTCGCGCTTGATTGGGGTTTGATCGTGCCGGTAATCAAGAACGCCGACGATCTTTCAATTTCCGGGCTGGCGCGCACGGCCAACGACCTTGCTGATCGCGCGCGCACAAAACAGTTGAAGCCTGATGAAGTTGGCGGCGGCACGTTCACGATTACGAATCCTGGCGTTTTTGGCGGCTTGTTTGGCACACCCATTATCAATCAACCGCAGCTTGCGATTCTTGGTGTCGGCAAAATTGAAAAGCGCACTAAGGTGCTGACAACGGCCGATGGAGAAGACTACATCGGCATTCGCTGGCTCGCGTATTTCGCCTTGAGCTTCGATCATCGTGTGATCGACGGATCAGACGCTGAGAAATTCCTGGCGTTTCTTAAAGAGCAATTAGAGGCAGGAGAGTTTTCACTTTGAGAAAACCCGACGCGCGTTAGTGCGGGCAGCTTCTAACAATGCTTTCGATCGCGGTAGCAAAACCTTTTGTTACCGCGATTTTTACTTAGTTATTGCGATCGAGTGGCAATTGCATGATGAATGCTGCCAGTGGCCGTAGTGCTCTTGACTTACTTTTCTGAGCGGTTTAAGAAATGACGATCCATTTAGTATCGACTCAGATGAGCAACACACCGGAGCGACTGCTCGTCACGAAAAACGGCAACGGCCCACGCGCGCTTGCGCGAGCCTTTCATCAAAAGAAGGAGAAGTAATTTATGGCAACCCCGAATTTAAGAATGTTTTCCTCCCTACTGCTGGCGGTGATCCTGCTGGCGTTTTCAGCGTCGGTAACGCTGGCGCAGGATACAACCAGTACCGCCGGCTCTCGCACCGTTGCGAGTGGCGAGAAAATGAAGATCAAAGGTGTAGTGACGCGGCGCGATGCCGACACTTTCACCGTCCGCGATATGAACGGAGTTGACACTACTGTCCGCCTTGACGATAGAACCAGTGTTAAGACCAAGGGTGGCTTTTTGCGCAGTGGCGCAAACTATGGACAGACGCAAATTCTGCGCGGTCTGAACCTTGAAGTCGAAGGACGAGGCAACGGCTCTGGTGAGCTGGTCGCAGAGAAAGTCAGATTCAACGATTCAGATTTGCGCGTGGCCCGCGCTGTCGAATCCCGCGCCGCACCGCTCGAAGATCGCGCTTCAACGACCGAGTCCAAACTGAGCCAGGTGGAACAGAACGCACAACGTCTGTCTGGGCAGCTCGATGAATTGGCCGCCGTTGCAAACACTGCTAAAGGTGGCGCGCGTGCAGCCCAGGAGACGGCAGACCAGGCTGTCGCTGGTGTGAATGCAACCAACGAACGCATCTCTGCGCTCGACGATTACGTTCCGCAGACCGTGCTTGCAGTTAATTTCCGCACTGGCAGCGCGGTGTTGTCGGCTGACTCGAAAGCCAAGCTCGACGAGCTGGCTACCAAAGCCTTGAACTCCAAGGGCTATGTACTCGAAGTTTCCGGATTTACTGATACCACGGGCAGCGTGGCGAGAAATCGCGCGCTCAGCCAGCGACGCGCCGATAACGTGATTCGTTACCTGGTAGAGAACCATCAGATTCCGCTGCGACGCATTGTTACGCCATATGGCTACGGTGAGTCGAACCCGGTTGCGGAAAACAATTCGCGCACCGGCCGGGCTGAAAATCGTCGCGTTGAAGTGAAGCTTCTAGTTAACAAAGGCCTGATGCAATCGGCTCCGGCGATGACCACTTCGAGCGGTAATTAAATGAATAAGCAAGGTTGCAACCGGCAAACGGTCGCGCCGCAACTAACGCCATGAACATGCCGCCGGGATGTTAAGAGAGTAGAATACGGCCAGTAACCCTGGCGGCATGGACATTGGCTATGACTCAGATACTTTGCGGAAAACACATTGGGCCAGCGCTGCTATTTGCAGTGCTGGCACTTTTTTGTTGCGGCTCGATCAACGCGCAAACGATCCGCGATTTGCCGCCACCACCACCCGCGCCGACGCCCAAGCCGACACCGACGCCGGCTCCGCCCAAAGATGAAGACTTCGATGTCGTTCGGGTGAATTCGAATCTGGTAATGGTTCCGGTGTCAGTCGTTGACGCCCAGGGCCTGCCGTTTCGCGGTTTACAGGTTGGCGATTTCCGGCTTGCCGAAGAGGGACGCGACCAGCAGTTGGTTGAGATCGGAAACCCTGACGAGGTGCCGTTGGATATCGTCATCCTGTTTGATATTTCCAGCAGTGTCAGTCAAAAGGGCTTCTTTCAGTTTCAACAACGGGCCGCTGCAAGTTTTCTTAAGCAGGTGCTCAAACCCGTCGATCGGGCGGCCGTTTTCACGATTTCAAACGAACCAAGACTTTTCTCGACGCTCGCGACCGCAGACGTTGCGGGCGGGAAAATTCTGAGCATTCCCGCAGCGACCACGGCCGTGCCCACGGCGTTTTACGATACGGTTGTGGCAGCAGCGAAATACTTGACCACGAATTCGGCGGACCGGCATCGGCGCGTGGTGCTGGTGATTTCAGACGGAGATGACAACTTCAGCAGTATGGTCAAAGATTTAACGGTGGCGGAGTATCGCGCGAATCAACGAGGTGAACAAACTCCTGCCGTTGCCTATCAGAACTTGCTCGAGCGGCGCCGCCGTGCCGTAGTTGAAGTACAAAAAGCAGTGCAGCAGGCAGACGCGGTGTTCTACTCAATCAATCCCGGCGGCGCGTCGGTCCATCTCAACCAGATCAGCATGCGAGCCCAACAGAACATGGAGTCGATCGCGCAATCTACCGGCGGAACGGCTTACGTCCCAGAGGCTGAGCAGGATTTGGAAAGAGTATTTAATGAGATCGCCGCGGAGCTTCGCGGACAGTATTTGTTGCAGTACTACTCAAATTCACAAACGGGAGGCGTCGGCTTTCGGCGCATTGGAGTGACGGTTCCCGGCCATGCTGAACTTCGCATTCGCGCCCGGCAGGGTTACTACCCGAAAGTGACGAAGTAGGCAGAAGGCAGAAGGCGGTAGGCAGAACGGACTTAGGCTACTTAACCTGAAATCGTCCGTAGCGCTTTCTGCTTAGTGCCTTCTGCTTTCTGCCTACTAACGCGGTTAACGCATTTCAAGCAACACGTCGGTCAATTGATTAACGACTTCCAGTAGATTTCTGCCGGCCTTGTCAAACTGGTTCGCACCCGCTAAGTCTTCCGCGGTGGCTGCGCGCGCCGCTACACCGGCGAGCCTGATGTAATAAGGCTGCAGCTCCGGCGTGGCGCGAAAATCAATCTCCAGCTTATCCAGTGCTTCTCTGACAGTCTTAATACTCGCGCGAACCGTTGCCTTATTTTGCTTCGCCTGGTCTAAAACCGCCGGCGACGCCTCATTGCGACGGGCAGCGTCGTCAACTCCTTCGAGTCCTTTCGCGACGCCGCCGAGCAAATAAATGAAGCGTGTCAGTACCTTGATTTGCTCAGCCACGCGCGTAGCACCCGCGCGCTTAGCCGCTGACGAGGGAGCCGGAGCGGCAGCGCGGCTGCTCGATGTTTTTCTGCGGGTTTGACCAGACGCGGGCAGGGGAGAAAGAATGATGGTGACAAGCAACAGGCCGATGAGTTTTCGCACTTGGTTTCTCCTATGAAGTCGTTCGGGTCATTATAACCACCGAAACGAACAAGTTCCGAGTGGGTTTCGAGAGTGCTGATCCACTTTGGTTGCGGCCGCTTTGTGGTATGACGTCAGTACTGTCCGCGGTAGCGGATGGGTGCTTGTTGGCACTGCCGAGCTGCAAAGGATAAGAACCCACCCGCTATCGCAGGTGGTACTGACCCCATGTCACTCAGAGACGCTTAGCCAAATGCATCAGGACGGTTTCGAGTACGTCAGTTCGGGTTCCGAGTTCAGAAGACGACTACAATGCCGACGATGAATCAGACCAAAACGTTGCGCGTCGAAAGACTGGGACGCGTTGAATATGGCGAAGCGCTCCGTATTCAGAAAGAGACCGAGCTGTCCGTCAAGCTTGGCGAGGCGCCGCACACTTTGCTGCTGCTCGAACATCCGCACACTTTAACCGTCGGGCGTCGTGGCGACGCGAACGCCATACTCATGTCTGCTGAGTCGCTCCGGAAACGCGGCGTCGTTGTGTTCGAAACAAATCGCGGCGGCAAGCTTACCTATCACGGTCTTGGCCAGGTGGTGGGTTATCCGATTATCAATCTCAGTCCCGACCGCGAAGATGTTCACCGTTACGTTCGCGATCTGGAAGAAGTGTTGATTCGCACGCTGGCCGATTACGGCATCGAGGGGTTTCGTCTCGAAGGATTTACCGGCGTGCACACGGCGCGCGGCAAGGTGGCAGCAATCGGAGTTCATATTGCGCGCTGGATCACGACGCACGGGTTCGCGCTCAATGTGAATACCGATCTCAGCTTCTTTAACCTTATTATCGCTTGCGATGGCGAACAGGTAACGTCGATGTCAGACCTGCTCGGCCGCGAAATTGAAATGCATGAAGTCGAAGATCGGCTGGTCGCGCGCTTCGCAGAAGTTTTTGATATGGAACTCAAAAGGCATAAAGCAACAGAATAAAGAGCGGGGGCAGGCCCCCTTCCCGACCCCGAGACAATGTAGCTAGTCGCGTATCGTTTACGTTTGAAAGCCTTCTAACTGCTAACTACGCTCAAGGTTGTACAACTCGGGGTCAGGAAGGGGGGCCCGCCCCCGCTCTTCAAATTCCAATTCAAAAGCAAACTGAGATACACACTGAACCTTATGTTGACCTTACAAATGATTCAAGAGGCGGCGGCCCGGATACGCGGCCGCGTTCACCGCACGCCCGTGGTCACTTCGCGCTCCTTCAACGAAGCGACAGGAAAAGAAGTCTTCTTTAAATGTGAAAATCTGCAGCGCGCCGGCGCCTTTAAAATTCGCGGTGCGACCAACAAGATTCTTTCCTTGAGCGACGAAGAAAAGCAGCGCGGTGTAGCTGCGTTTTCCTCTGGTAATCACGCTCAGGCCGTGGCACTCGCTTCACGCGAAGCCGGGATTCGCGCTGTGATCGCGATGCCGGACGATGCACCGAAAGCGAAAGTTGCGGCCACGCGCGGCTACGGCGCCGAGATTGTTTTCTACGATCGTCTAAAACAGGATCGTGAAGCAGTAGCTATCGAAATCGCTGAACGCGACGGACGAGTAATGGTGCCGCCGTATGACGATTACGCGATTCTCGCCGGCCAGGCCACCTGCGGACTCGAATTGGTTGAAGAGGTTTCTGACCTCGATAGTGTGCTGACCCCGTGCAGCGGCGGAGGGCTGTTCGCAGGGGTTAGCAGTGCGGCCAAAGCTTTGAACGCGAAGGTTCGTTGTTTCCCGGTTGAGCCAGACACTGCCGATGATACGCGCCAGTCGTTTCTAAAAGGTGAGCGTGTTTCAATCGGACCGCCGCCGACGATTGCCGATGGCCTACGCGTCCAGTCGCCGGGCACATTAACGTTTCCGATCCTGCAGCAGACGGCGGAAGATGTTTTGCTGGTAACGGACGATGAGATTATCGAAACGATCAAGTTCCTTTTATTCAGGTGCAAGTTGCTGGTCGAACCATCGGGCGCTGCTGCCGCGGCCGCTATCTTCAGTGGGAAACTTCCGCGCAATACGAAACGCGTGGGAGTGATACTCTCAGGTGGCAACATCGATAGTGAACTGCTTTCGCAATTTTTGCGGCAGCCCGAGCACGTGCTGGAGGGAGCAGCCTGACTTTGGAGTGCGGTGACCTGTCACCGCTTTTTCCTCGCGCCGGCTTGACGCCGCGGATCCTAAAAACAAAGCCGCTGCGACAGGTCGCAGCGAAAACCAAAGCGGTGACAGGTCACCGCGCTCCAAAGGCTTTCGCCTAACTAAGTAATCCGAACCAGCCCCACGCATTCATCACTTCACCCAGTCCAAATGACGCCAGATTGGCGACGATGATTGCGATAAAGTCGCGCCACGTCTCACGCGAACTAACGGGTTCAGCTTCACTAAAAGCGAGAAAGAACAATAGACATTCAGCAACCGGCGCGAATGTTTCCGCGACCACGAGATAGAGTCCGCGTCGATCGGGAGCGAAGATCAATGGCAGCACGAGTGTCACAATCGGGTAGGTGCAAGCAGTTAACCAAACTCCGGCCAACAATTTGCGACTGAGCGGATGACGCCGCGAAAGGCCAACGACCAGAACGGGCGTTTCGATCAGAATCGTCAGGAGGTAGCCCAGCGGCAGGAAGTGCCAGAGTTGGTTAGGGGACATTGCGAAAGCAGTGAACAGTGGACAGTGAGCAGTTAGCTGTTAGCGGTTAGCAGTCACTCTCATAGCATCCGTAGCAGGAATGGGGCCTCTGCAAGTACATGTGCGATGGCCACCGTAAAATAGATGTCGCGTGTCGTTGCATAGTCAGTCGAAAAACCGAGCCAGAGCAAAAATACGACAAATGCTCCCAGCGCGAGCGCAGTTGTGATGAGCTTAGGAAAGCCGCGCGGGTGACGAGCAACAGGCACACTGCGAACTTTCCAGATCGCGCGTGGCACAGGTTGTTTGGACGCCTGATCGTTGGCCAGTGGAGCGATGAGCGGCAACGCCACGAGCCACACGCCGTAGTGCAGCATTTCCAAAAACACGTGAGTGCCCACCAGTAGCCGGCTCGAAACGTTCGGTAGCAGTTGCGCGCCGGACTGCTGCGTGATCCGCCAGAACAAACCGTTGTCGTCAGGCAGCGCGGCGGTTTGTCCCAGTTGCCACAGCATCAGCAGCAACAAGATTGGCAGCAGGCATAGACAGCGGCGATAAATCCGCAACCATCCCGGGCGTGTCCGCGCGAGATGACGATCAAAGAACCACAAGGCGACGAGCGGATGTAGGTAGACGATCCCGAGACTAAAAAATTCCGGAGCCAGCCAATTCAGGGAACACAAAGCAAAGATAATCGGATAAACCGCCGACCAGTTTCGCGCTCGCTTGTTTTTGCCACGCAGCCAGACCAGTGCGGCGATCCAGAGCAGCATCAGCGTATTCCACGAAGCTAGCAGGTATGGCCACAAACGATCCGGAAGGAGGTTGAAACTGTTCAGAACCGGTAGTGAGATGTAACTGAGCGTCAGCAATCCGAGGCCTGCAAAGGCAACGAGGAAGAAGTTGCGCGACTTGCCGAATCGTACCGGCAAGCGCATCAGAAAGTAACGTAACTCAAACCAGTTATGTGGGCCTGCGAATAGAAAAACTGTGATTACCGAAACCTGTAACGGCAGCCAACCGGCCAGAAGCGCTGACAGGCAGGCACACGCGATCAGAGTCGAGGCGAAGAGGCGCGTGCTCCGTCCGCGACCTACGATAGGAATGGAATCCTCGGAGGGCCAGGCGGCTGGATTCAGTTGTGCGGCTCGTTCCATTTCTTTGAAACCCAATTCGCGCGCATTGCGGGCGGGACGCCCGCGGTCCAGTGTCAATCAGTCAGGCCGGGTGGGCATGATCAGTTTCATTCCGCGACCATCAGTGGGATCGGCTACGATCTCGATATCAATGCCGCCACTGGTCGAGGCGCCGTGACTCAAATTTTGCGAGAGCTTTTTCCAATAAAAAGAACTGGGTGGGCCGGCATTCGCCTGAACGATGATCGTCGCCGCGCCCAACACAGCAGTTCCCAACAGCAGGCTCGCCACTATCTTTTGCCCGCGCGTCTGCATCGAACGCGCGAGCCACACACCTGCGAACGACAGCGACAGGAACATGAAGACTCCCGCAATCATTGTGCGGGTAGAGTTGCGCATGATTCCGCCGGCAATCGAATTGCCGTTGGTGTCGTTCAGCGCAGCACGCAGTTCCTGCAAACTGCTCTGAGAAATTTGCAGGCGAGCCTCGTACGCTTTGTTGTCGGGCACGATCGTCAGGCTCGTGTGCAAAACAATCCTTGGTGTTTGCGGCGAAGGCTGCGGGCGAGCGATATCGCCGTAGGCCGGGATGGCCGTCAGGAGTAGTAGGCAAAAACAGATGCTGAAAGTGGTCTTCATGGGGTGCCTCCGAGATTTAGCAAGCTGGATCCTGGGGATGTAAATTGCCGCGCAGTATAGCAGACGAATTAACCCCCTAATCTGAGGTTTTCTCTGTGCTACCTCTGCGTCCTCTGTGTCTCCGGCGGTGGAATAACCCAGGCAATCGCTCACCAAACACGGAGGTTGCACGGAGGAATCCAAATTAAGGGACTATCTTCATTTGGCCGCCGTTATCCGATCTGATTTCACGATGTTAGAATGGACGACAAGCCTTAACTTGCGTTCAGTCCGGGGAGAACTTTTTGTCTCGCGAACTTACCGTTATCAGCAACATTCCTAAGCCGCGCTTACCGAAACCTGATTGGTTAAAGATTCGTCTCGGCGATCCCGCCAATCAGAACAAAGTGCTGCAGCTCATCGAGGGGCTCAAACTTCACACCGTTTGTCAGGAAGCTCGCTGTCCCAACATTTTCGAATGCTGGTCAGATCGGACTGCGACGTTCATGCTCGGCGGCGACATCTGCACGCGGCACTGCGGATTCTGCGCAGTGGGCAAGGGCCAACCCGGCTCGCTCGACGCGGAAGAGCCCAGACACGTTGCCGAGGCTGTACAACAACTAAACCTGGCCCACACGGTGATTACTTCCGTCAATCGCGACGATTTGCCTGACGGCGGCGCCAATCACTGGGCGGAAACGGTGCGTCAGGTAAGAGCTTTGAATCCCGATTGCCGGATTGAAGTTTTGATTCCTGATTTTAATGGCGACGAAGCTGCGCTCAATGCGGTGCTCGACTCGCAACCTGACGTGCTTAACCACAACACCGAAACGGTCGCACGGTTATATCGTCGGGTTCGGCCGGATGCCGGTTACGAGCAATCGCTGACGTTATTGCGCCGGGCAGCCGCACGCCGTGATCTTGAAGGGCGCGGCATGAAGACGAAAAGCGGCATCATGGTGGGCCTGGGCGAAACTTTCGATGAAGTGGTGGCGCTGATGAGAGACCTGCGTTCGGTGTCGTGCGACATCATGACCATCGGCCAGTACTTGCAACCACACGCCCGGCGTTTGCCGGTCGAACGCTACGTCACACCCGAAGAATTCCAAAACTGGCAGACGATCGGTATGGAACTCGGGTTCAAGCATGTCGAATCGAGTCCGCTGACGCGCTCCTCATATCATGCGCGTCAGCAGGCTGATGGCGCGGTCGGCGACCTAGCTGCTCGACCGCGTGAATAATCGGAGACAATGGCTTATTCCTCTTCCACTAGTATTCATGTATCTGACTCACCTCGTGCGATATTGCCGAGCAAAAGTGTCAAGGTTCGCCAGACAAAATCAGAACTGGGAGCGGTAGCGACCAGCCCAGGACTCAACCTAAAACGCGTCGCTTTGGTTGTGAGCCAAAATAAATGTTTCCCTTTGCTTGATTGTTTGGCTGG
>Ga0070682_100000332_pt1 | contig 32486 bp, 27 predicted proteins | sample KBSC63LmetaG_FD_64668 | JGI IMG/M metagenome (GOLD analysis project Ga0070682, IMG submission 64668) | Corn rhizosphere microbial communities from Kellogg Biological Station, Michigan, USA - KBS C6-3L metaG | ecosystem: Host-associated > Plants > Roots > Rhizosphere | place: USA: Michigan...
TAATCAGGTTGTTGCTGGCTGCCGTCCAAATTATAATAACTCGTAGCATTTTCAGTCAGCGATCCTGATCTGTATTCGCCATAATCAATGTCGGCGGTTATTTCCCGGTGCATGCTGTCGAATGTGTGCTTAAAGTTTACATTGGCAACGATGTTTTTTAGATGGTCGTTATTGTGAGCATACGAAAGGAATGTGCTCGCTGCCTGCTTTTGCGGGTCGATCACGATGGAACTATTGTCATTTTCTCTTGTATAATGATTAAAGTTTCCGGTAACAACAAAACCAATGATCGTTTTTTTGGAAGGAAAATAATCCATTCCCAACCTGCTGCTGTTGGTGCTGAGCGGAGATTTGGAATAATTGTCTTTTAGGTCGCCGCCATTGTATACCCCGTTGTTATAAAAATTCCTGTCGAGGAGAAGATGATTCAACCCAATGCGGTACGCATAATTATAATTGCCAAAAATATTTACCTTCTTATTGCGGTAGTTAAATGTTGATCCAATATTTGCTTTGGGATAAACACCTTGTCCGTATCCTGCGGTAAATGTGCCGTTGACGCCTAGCCGCTGATCTTTTTTCATGTGGATGTCGATGATACCTGAATTACCTGCTGCATCATATTTTGCGGATGGGTTGGTGATGATGTCGATGCGATCGATCGCTGAGGAGGGAAGGCCCTTTAGATAATTAGCAAGATCGGAACCCGACATCGGCGTTGGTTTTCCATCGATCATTACAATTACTCCCGCCCTGCCACGCAGACTGATATTGTCATTTTGATCAACGTTCACTCCGGGCGAGCGTTCCAATACATCCATGGCCGAACTTCCGGCACTTACGATACTGTTGTCAACATTCACCACGATGCGGTCGGATAATTTTTGAATAAAAGGTTTTTTGGCCGTGACCGTAACTGCGCCCAATTGTTTTGTTGCCGGCTGAAGTGCGATCGGAGAAGCAGAAATTGACTGTCCCGCAACTACATTCAATTTTTCGGATAAAGCAACCACATAATTTTGCATAGTCACCGTACAGAAATAATCGCCGGGTGCAGCATCAAATTCTGCAACCCCGTTCTTGTCGGAGAGTGCCGCTTTCACCAGGGCCGAATCTTTGCTTCTGTGCAGTTCTACCGTTGCATTTTCCAATGGAGTCTTTTGAGCATTGGAGATGCTGATATTTATTTTGCCCTTGTTGTTTCCCTGTGCGAAGGCGACGCAACTGGCGCCGATGGCCAATATTGCAGTGCACAGGGTTTTGAAAATGAGTTTGTTTTTCATGCTATAGCTTACTTTACGACAAACTTCGCACATTGGGATTCGCATTCCCAGAGCTTCTATATCAACAGCAGTAGAAGGCGCATGAATGGGTTAATGAAGGTTAATAGGTGTCGAATTTTTACATAACATAAAAAAGCCCCAATTAAAAAATCGGGGCTGATTGAAAAAACCACTAAAACATATTTATTTAAAAGGATCCGAAAACTTTGCTTCGGTCGTTACTGTTTGATCGGTAAGTGTTTGCAGGAAGGCGAGTATCTTAACTGCATCTGGCGGAGCTACACTATGTGCCGGAATATTTGAAGGCGAGCCCGGAGGACCACCATTCAACATCGCTGTGAGCGTGCTTACGGCGCCATTATGAAAGTATGGGCCGGTCAATGCAATATTTCTTAGACTCCCTGATTTGAAACGGTTTTGTCCGTTGATGCCTGCATCCGCAGGGTCGGGAAATGCGAATGGCCCGGCGGGAGCAGAAGTGATGAACATTGGCGGTGTATGACATCCCCCGCATGCTGGCGGTCCGGGTGCGCCTGGCGGCGGATTGATAAAGAGCTGTTCTCCTCCTGCTTCATCAGCGGTGAAGGTTGCCATGCCTTGTTTTACCAGGTCGTATTTAGATTGATAGGTTACGATAGAGCGAACGAATTGTGCGATCGCTTTTGAAATTCTTACCGAATCAATTTGCGTGCTGCCAAATGCTTTTTGAAATAAAGCGGGATAGTAATTCAGCGATGCAACTTTTGTTTCCAATTCTGATAAGGTCAACCCCATCTCCACGCTATTCTGTATCGGTTGTAATGCCTGGGCCTCTACCGAAGCAGCCCTTTCATCCCAAAACATTTTACCCGATTTATAAAAGCGAACGTTCAGCAAAGCCATCGAATGGCGTGCCGTCAATCCTCCCGCAAAGCCTTTGCTGAGCTGAAGTACATCGCTGAACGAATTGTCGGGTTTATGACAGGAACCGCAACTAACGGTATTGTTTTTCGACAGATGCTTATCATAAAATAATACTCTTCCAAGCGTTGCGCCGTCATTTGTAATAGGATTGCCTGCAGGTGTATTGTCATTTGCCGCCAACGCTGTTTGAATATGGGCGGGATAGACCATAGCATAATTAAAAGGAGTTGCCGGCAAATTGGGTTGTGGATCGGTAACAACAGGGGTTGTTGTACTACCATCTTTTTTCGAACATTGCTGTAATAAGAAAACAAATGATAAAAGCAACAGGGCAACAGATAGTTTCTTAATGGACATGCTGGTTGGTTTAGGCGTTCGACAATGGTTTCGTATTCGGATTTAACCCGTTTTTGAGTTAGACGGCCGAAATGGGAAAAACCTTCGGCCAGGCTCAAATTCATTCCGGCGTGCCCGGTTTTGTATTAATTTCGAAGATATTTCAACCCTAAATCTTCCCAGATGAAAAGAATATCGGCATTGATCGCCACTGTACTCTTCATGACAGCTTGCGGGCCTACCATCTACAAAGCACAGGATTTTGACAGTAGTACAGCCAATCATAAGATCGTGGCCATATTGCCCGCAAATGTTAGCATCCAATTGCGGCCCAATGAAAGAAAAAAAACGACCCCGGAACAGTTAAGAGAAACTGAACGGAAAACCGGAGAAGCCATCCAGGATAAAATGTATTCATGGTTTTTGAAAAGAAGTGGCAAATTCAAATACACGGTCACTTTCCAGGATATCAGCCGTACCAACGCTTTATTATCACAGGCCGGCATCAACTATGAAACATTAAACACTAAAACAAAAGATGAATTGGCAAAGCTATTGGGAGTTGATGCCGTTATTAGCACCAGGGCGTCTATGCAAAAGCCGATGAGCGAAGGCGCGGCCGTTGCAGTTGGAATATTGATAGGGTCCTGGGGAAGTACCAATGATGTGCAGACCTCCATCTCGATCAATGAAGGCACGGTAGGTAAGCTGGTATGGAAATATGATTATAACGCTTCAGGCACCGTGGGAAGCGATCCCGAGAGTCTTGTGAATGCGTTGATGAGAAACGCGTCGAAGAAGTTTCCCTATAATGCGAGATAGAAAATATTAGGTTAGAAGAAAAAAGAAAGGAGCAAATATTTGCTCCTTTCTTTTTTTTAGTTCAACACCAGCACCCCGCTGGCCGTAAATTCAATTTCTCTTTTGGGTTCTGTTATCTTATCGATCTCTTCCTTGCTCTTTCCTGCATCTTCAGCATAATGCTTCAGCATTTCAACCGAAGTGGTGGTCATCTTGGCAACGCCTTGCAGCACCACCTCTTTCCCCGAAATATTTTTAGGAACAAAGAATTTGTAATCCTTAAAGCGGATCATGATGCCATCTCCGTCAGTTTGCTCTAATTTCATCCAGCAGCCCTTTTCCTGGCATACGCTAACAACGGTGCCCTTTACTTTACCCGTGAATAATGGGTTACTTACAAGATTTTCTTCAAGTATATTTACCTCAACAGCATTGGCGGCGTTTATTTTGGCGCCGTAGCTCACACCTTTTTTGGCGCTTTTGATCTGGGCGGTAGCGGACAAGGTCAAAACAGATATAACAACAAAAAGGAATGTTTTCATATTATTAATTTTTGCAAAAATGCTCAAAATTCCCCAAAAAAAGTCGTTTTTGCGCCAAAATATTACCACTTTGTGGTATTGTTTTGTTCGTCAAACTAGTTTCTCTTTGTTATAATAATCATCCGTCTTTTAGGATAACGTACTATAAATGGCCCGTTATGCGTCCGTCTTTCTTCTGAAAACCGGGAAGAATAAACTCTGTAGATTTTTCTCATGCTTGAACACATCCCGTCCCGATTCTTCGGGACGGCTTTTTTTTGGGTAGGGGTTTCCCGCGGATTTCGCGGATGACGCAAATTTCAACCTCTGCGAATTCAGCGAGATCTGCGGGAACCACCCCACTAAAAAAATTATCAAAAAAATACTAAAATAATTAGTGTTTATAAAAATAACTACTATCTTTGGATTCAAATTCTACATTTACAACACAATTCAGATACATCACTTTAAAAAACAAAAAACATGAGTAACGTAGAAAAATTAGAGAAAACAGAAAGGTCGGAAAAGTTCAAGGCGCTTAAATTGACGATGGACAAGATCGATAAGGATTTTGGCAAAGGATCGGTAATGATGATGAGCGATAAGGGAGTTACTGAACAGGAAGTTATATCCACGGGGTCGATTGGATTGGATATGGCGCTGGGCATCGGCGGCCTGCCCAAAGGAAGAGTGGTAGAAATATACGGACCAGAAAGTTCTGGTAAAACAACTTTGGCGATTCACGTTATCGCTGAGGCGCAAAAGAAAGGCGGCATGTGCGCATTCATTGATGCAGAGCATGCATTTGACAGTAACTATGCACAAAAGCTTGGCGTTGATATTGATAATTTATTGATCTCGCAACCAGATTATGGAGAGCAGGCGCTGGAAATCGCAGATCGACTGATCCTCTCTGGTGCATTGGACGTTGTGGTAATTGATTCTGTTGCAGCATTGGTTCCCAAGAGCGAGTTGGAAGGAGAAATGGGTGATAGCAAGATGGGCCTGCAGGCAAGATTGATGAGCCAGGCCTTACGTAAATTAACTGCAACCATTTCAAAAACAAATAGCTGCTGCATTTTTATCAACCAGTTGAGGGAAAAGATCGGGATCATGTTTGGCAATCCAGAAACTACAACAGGTGGTAACGCATTGAAATTTTATTCCTCTGTTCGTTTGGATATCCGTCGTATGGCGCAGATCAAAGATGGCGATGAATCGATAGGTAATCACGTAAAAGTAAAAGTGGTAAAAAATAAAGTGGCGCCACCGTTCCGCCAGGCTGAGTTTGATATTATCTATGGCGAAGGCATTTCCAAAGTTGGTGAGATCATTGATATGGGCGTTGAACTGGGTATCGTTCAAAAAAGTGGGTCATGGTTCAGTTACAATAGCGACAAACTCGGACAAGGAAGAGATGCGGTAAAGCAACTAATGACTGATAATCCCGAAATGGCAAATGAGATCGAAGCCAAGATCAGGGAAAAGGTTGCGGAGATGAGAGCGGAATAAGAGGTCTTGCTCCCATGCCCTAAAGGGGTGTTGTGGAGATTGGAGCGAATGGGTTCTCTAAATTATTTTTTTAGTGGGTTAGTAAAATACAAGCTGTTCCGACCTTGGTCGGGATGGCTTTTTTTGTGGAATAGGTTTCCCGCGGATTTCGCAGATAGCGTTGATTTAATCATCAGCCTTATCTGCGAGATCTGCCGGAACTCCTACTTTTGCAGAATAAAATGGAAATAATTGAATAAAAGAACAACCGCTCATCTGGCATTACTTTTTACCAACCTGTTCTTTGCAATAAACATAAGTGCCGTCAAACACCTTACTAACTCGCAATTGGCAAAACCTTTCGGTATCAATGTGGTAAGAGTTGGCATTAGTATGATATTGTTTTGGATGCTCTTTCTCGTGAAACGGGTAAATGTAAAAATTGAGAAGCCCGACATCAAACGTTTTTTATTGTGTGCGATCACAGGCGTTGCCATCAACCAATTGCTTTTCCTGAAAGGGCTTTCGCTTACTTATTCCATTCATGCTTCTTTGCTGATGCTTACCACGCCAATACTTATTGTATTCATTGCAGCATGGATATTGAGGGAGCGATTGAGCTTTGTGAAGTTGATCGGTCTTGGCCTGGGTATAACCGGCGCAGCCGTATTGGTGTTGGGTAAAGAAAATTCGGGAGAGGGGAATGATATTTTGTTTGGGGATATGCTGATACTCATCAACGCGGTATCTTATACATTTTATTTTGTGCTGGTAAAACCGTTGATGCTGAAATACGATCCCATCGTGATCATCAGGTGGCTATTTAGCTTTGGTTTTTTTCTTGTACTACCTTTTGGTTGGGTGGAGTTCACGCAAATACAATGGGCACATTTCAATACCATCGACTATACCTGCATGGCACTGGTTGTGTTAACCGGAACTTTCCTGGCCTATCTTTTTAATATATATGGAATAAAAATACTCGGAGCTTCTGTTGCAGGATTTTATATTTACACGCAACCGGTTTTTGCTGCACTGATCGCAATGGCTTTTTTAAAGGAACCGTTATCGCTGTATAAGATGATTGCAGCCTTACTCATTTTTGCGGGAGTCTTTCTTGCAAATAAGCCGGCGAGATAATAGTTCCCGCAGATTGCGCGGATGGCGCAAATTTTATCTCCTGCGAAATCGGCGATATCTGCGGGAAACAAATTTAAAACTATGTGTTCTTAGGATAATCAAAAAACAAAAACTTCCTCTTTGCTTTGCCAAAAGCAGACCAACTGTCTACCTCCGCTTGAACAGCAAAAACCGAACAGGTGGGCATATTATCCAAATTCGCTTCGGGAGTAAGTTCATTTGCGAAATTGGTAATGCCGGGATTGTGTGCAACGATCGCTACGCTGTTGAAGTGATCGTTTAATTGGGATACTGTTTCGAAAAAAGTACTCGCCGGCGCCTGGTATAATGCGCTTACGTAAATGATGTCTTTTTCATCGATACCGTAAGCCTCGGCAAAAAATTCCGCGGTCTTCTTTGTCCGCTTCGCTGGACTGCTTACAAAAGCATCGATCTTTATTTTCTTGTGCAATCGCTTGGCCATCACGGGTGCGTCAGTCTTGCCGCGATCATTCAGCGTTCGCTCAAAATCATTCAATGTAAAAGTTGTTTCGGCCTTCGCGTGTCTTATGATGATAAGTGTCTTCACTGTCTAAAAATAAAATCAAAAACCGTAAATAAGAAATTTGAACACTATTTTAATTGCCAAACAACGCCTTATTGTGGATGTTCAACCTTTGTCAATAGGATTGCAGCCCTCGACTTTGTACCTTTAACCTCCAAATCCATGCCGGATATTACCGGCGAAGAGATTGGCCTCAACTTTCCAATGATAACTAAGATATCTATGCGATTCACACTACTCCGGTCTTCAATATTTATCCCGGTAATGATCTTTTTGATTTCATGCGGCACATTGCACCGGTCAACACAAACCACTGCAAATGTCAGCTCATTGAAGTTTTTGGGGGAGTACGATATTCCTTATAATCTTAAGTACAACAATACAACGGTTGGCGGATTATCAGGTATCGACTATGATGCAAAGAATAACCGATACTTTATGGTAAGCGATGACCGGAGCGATAGAAACCCGGCAAGATTCTACACTGCAACGATATCTTTTACCGAAAAAGGGATCGATACGGTGCAAATTATTGGAGTAGATAATATGCTGCAGCGCAATGGAACTGTTTACCCCAACAACAAACAGGATCCCAGCCACACGCCGGATCCCGAAGCGATTCGATATAACCCCATTACCAAACAACTTGTATGGAGCAGCGAAGGAGAAAGGATCGTGAAGCCGACCAGTATTGTATTGGAAGACCCTTCCGTGAATGTGATCTCAACAAATGGAAATTTTATTGATAGCTTTTCTTTGCCCCCAAACCTTGTAATGCATTCAACTGAAAATGGGCCCCGACAAAACGGAGTGCTGGAGGGAATGAGTTTTGCTGACAACTATAAAACACTTTTTGTAAACGTTGAAGAACCGCTTTTTGAGGATGGACCAAGAGCCGATGTTACCGACAATCATACTTACATCCGTATTTTGAAATTTGATGTTGCGGTCAAAAAAAATATTGCCCAATATGCTTATCCCTTATCACCTGTTGCTTATCCACCCGTTCCGGCCGATGCATTTAAAATAAATGGCGTACCCGATATCCTCAACCTGGGCAATAATAGATTGCTGGTGATCGAACGTTCATTTTCTACAGGCCGGTTAGCGAATACCATCAAAGTATTTGAAGCCGATCTTTCTAAAGCGAACGATATCAGTAACGTGACGCTTAAAGGCAATGATAATTTTACTCCAGCCTCAAAAAAACTACTCCTCAATATGGATGATCTCGGTATCTATATTGACAATATTGAGGGTGTAACCTTTGGCCCGCGCTTGCCCAATGGACATAAGACCTTGTTATTTATTGCGGATAATAATTTCGCTGTAGTTGAAAAGTCCCAGGTATTGTTGTTTGAAGTGATGGAATGAGCGGAGTTATTTCAATAATAATTTACCGAACTTCTGTACTTCACCTATTTCAATCGGGCTAAGATTTTCATTATTGTCGTATTTCATCTTCAGGAACAACACTCGTTTGTGTTGCGGATATTTTTCCAGGATGTCGGCAAGCAATTTTCCCGTGACCTCGTCCTTTACTGGTTCGGTAGCTTTAATGCTGGCGGCGGCTCTCTCACGTGTCGGCTTCTTCTTAATGATGGCTTCAAGTGTTGCCAGTTTGTTTTGCGCAATGCTGCCCGACTTCAGCGCCTTTGCATATAGACCCTCGAGTTGTTTTTTACTTAAACCCCCGCGATTGCAATATTGTTCGTAAAGGCTATTAACGAAACCGGAGCCAGGATGCGTACTCACCATTTGCTTTAATATGTCCAGCAAAACGTCTATATCGTTCATTTAAAACTATTATGCCCTAAAATTAAAGCGCAATGGCCAACACGGCGGTTTTATTTTGAACCATGGTATTATGATTGTACACTTAAAAATCTCATCTTTACAATTCAATGAAACAACTGAATTAAATTTGAAAAATAAAAATCGTTACAATGATATCTCGTAGTATAAAAAAGATCGCAATAATCGCTTTGTTTATCTACCTCCCGCTGAGCGGCATGGCATGGGGCATGTTAGGGCATCGTATTGTAGGGCAGATAGCAGACGCATACATTACGAAACATACCAGGAACGAGATCAATGAAATATTAGGCAACGAATCTGTTGCTATGGCGAGCAACTGGCCCGATTTCATTAAGTCAGATCCGGCAATGTCTTACTTGTCGCCCTGGCATTACTGTGATTTCAAAGGAGGAATGAGCCAGGATCAATTTATGATCGAACTGGATAAGGATACTGCGATCGATGCATATACCAAGCTCAACTTTTTGGTGAAAGAGTTAAAAAACAAGGACCTGGAGCAGGATAAGAAGGCGATGTACCTGAAATTGATCATTCATATTGTGGGAGATATACATCAACCGCTTCATGTTGGACGCCCGGAGAATCGCGGAGGTAATGATATAAAAGTGCTGTGGTTTGATGCGCCGTCGAACCTGCATTCGGTTTGGGACGACGGGTTGATCAGCTATCAAAAACTTAGTTACACCGAATACACTGCTGCGATCAATTATACCACTAAAGACCAAAGAAGAGAATGGCAGCAGGAAACTTTATCCACCTGGTTATGGCAATCCTACCAATTGTCCGAAAAGATATATGCCGATAATCTCAAACCCGACCAAAAATTAAGCTATCGGTACGTGTATGATTATATCGACCTGTTGAATGATCGGTTGCTGAAAGGGGGGGTGCACCTTGCAGGCTTGTTGAATGATATTTTCAAAGACTATTAAGAATAGCTCCAAGCCACAAGCCTCAAGGGAGAAGCAATATATCTATACTGTCCCTTGAGGCTTGCAGCTTTGAAATTGTTCCTGGCTATTCCTTATTATTATAATTGAAGTTCCAATCTTCGGTCTTCACGTATTTCTCCTTAAATTTTTGAAAGACAGCATCTGGTTGTTTAACACCATTCACGATCAATCCATCTTTGTTGAGTGAGAAGGAGACGTTCTTTTTATCTTTTATTAGTTTCTCACGAATAAGGTCGTTGATGATCTGGTTTGAATTGGTTTGCGCATTTAGAGATAATTGCTTGTCCTTTTTCATCGACAATTCTGCAGCCCTTAGTTCCGCATTCAGTTTCTTAGATATTTCCGCATCTGCAAGAGAAAGGTTGGCATCTTTCACCGATAATTCACTTTCCACCTGTGCAAGACGTAGTTGATTTTTTGCGTCAACCAAGCTTAATGATTGTAGTTTTTCGGCGAGGGCCTTGTTTAAAGTTGCGTCCAATGCAGATTGTTTTAATTTTAGTTTCTCTAATAGCTGTTGCGTCTCGAGGCTGGATTTGGAATCCTTTGTTTTCAGCTCTTCCTTAAGCTGGCCAAGCAATTCGAGCGTTTGTTGTTCTTTAATTTTGAATTGCTGCGCATTATCTTCTTTCAGCCGGCCGAGTAGTTTGAGTTCTTGCAGCTCTTTAACTTTAGACTGCTGCGCATTATCCTCTTTCAGCTTTTGTAATAGTCGCAATGAATTGTCATCATTGACCTTTGAAAGTTCAGAGAGCTTTTGCATTTTTTCGGCGAGCGCTTTAGATTCTTCTGCATCGGTTTTTGCAAGCGACGCCTCAAGTAATGCTTTTTCCGATAGTAATCTTTCCCTGGATAAATTTTCTTTGGCCTGTTTAATGATCGCATCAGTGGTTGTTTTGTAGTCTGCTATTTTACTATCGTCGATCTTTTGGCCGTCAATGCTCAATGCGGTCACAATCTCATTGGTAAGCTGCAGGTCATAACGCTTGCCATCAACGATCGTGTTGATATTGCTGGGTACGGGGGCAAGCTTACTAAGAGGAATAGGCACCGTATCTTTTTGCGCTACAGCAAATGAATTGGCTTTTACAGTCATTAACCTGGCTGACGCGATAGCAATCGTTTGTGGCCTTTTAGTGTTTTTGTCAGGAGAAAAAGCAACGGCGAGTAGGCCCGCAACAATGATCCCCGAGGTTAAAAAAATCTTTTCCATGGCATTTAGTGTTTTATTGTTGTTATAGATGATCCTTTTTACACGATGTAGTAAATGATCTTTCCTTCCCATAAGCGCTGGCGTATATTGTGGCAGCGCAATTCGGTATTCCTGGAAGGCGATAAGGGCGTTGATATAATTTATTTTGTTATTGCCGGTTTGATCAAGAACGATATCATCACAACAGTTTTCCCGTTCTGTTCTGATAAGCGATGATATCCATAATACCGCGGGGTTAAAAAAGAAGAACACTTCAACGATCTGCTGCAATAAATTCATAAGGTAATCTCTGCGCCTTACGTGCGCCAGTTCATGTAGCAACACTGCTTCCACCTCGGTTGCGGGTAATGAGGCGAGCAATGCCGCCGGGAAGAGAATGACCGGTTTAAAATATCCTAATACCACGGGCACTGTTGCGATGCCGGACTGAAGTAACCGCACGGGTTTGCTTAAACCAATTCTGTCGGAGAGTATTCGAAGGTGCTCGTTCCAATATTCACCGGCATCACATGTCTGCGCCCGCTTTATCCCTTGAATATGATACAGGCCTGTTGTTAATCTTATGGCTTTAAATAAAAAGACGACGAACCAGGTTAGCACAATGATATTTGAGTAGCGGTCAATGAATGCAACGATCATTGAGGTAAGCGTAGCCGTATCCTGAGTATGAGAGAATGTTGCCGGCAGAACATTTTTTCCCATTTGATCAATGGTGACCGCGTTGGTTAAATGTGACGCATCAGTTGACCCACTCAATTGAATAAAGAAAGTTGTAACGGTGCCCGCGATAAAGAAAAAATAGATCCCTGTCAATAAATTATAACGTAATGCCGAACTCCGGCGCCTTGTTGCAACTAATACTATCGCCGCAATGATCGACAACAACAATCCCTGCCATAGTGAATGCGCAAGTGTGCGGCAAAGCGCGGGGATTAATTCCCCTACGAATAATTGTTGTATGGTTAGCGGTTGCATAAATGATTTTTACGCTTACTTATTACCCTTTTCAAAACTTCTGAGCATTTCTTTGATCGCCTCTAATTCTTTTTTTGACGTTTTTTTATTTCCCAGCAAATGGAGCATCAGGCTACTTATTGATCCATTGTACATTGTATCCACAAAGCGATCCAGCAGATCACTCTTGGTCTTTTGTTCTTCAACGACCGGGTGATAAATGTGCTTCATATTACTTTCGTCACGCTTGAGCATTTTCTTTTCAGCCATGATCTGCATAAGCTTTAAGGTAGACGTGTATTGCACGGCCCTTTTCTTTTCGTTGAGAATATCATTTACCGTGCGAACGGTAGAGGGTCCGTGTTGCCACAGTACCTGCAATATCTCCAGCTCCGACTTTGTCGGCCCTGTTTTTTTGTTTTCGTTGTCTGCTGACTTCATAAACTAAAGGTAGGAAATATTTCGTACGAACAAATATTTAGCTTACTTATTTTGTAAAAGTTTTGTGAAAGCGCCTATCACCCCCACAAGGGCGCAGCAAAAAAAGAAGCAGATGCGAACGGATCGAAAGAATTATTAATTAGTAGCCCCTAACGTTCTTCCCTTCCATATAATTCATGAAGGCTTTGTTGCAAACGCGGTTGCCGCCGGGTGTGGGATAATTGCCGGTGAAGTACCAGTCGCCGAGGTTGGTAGGACAGGCAAGGTGCAGCGATTCAATTGTTTGGTAGATGACGGTTACCGGCACCTCGATATCTTTTGGAGTGATAAGTTCGGCAATTTTATTTGAGATCTCATCTAGTGTAAATGGCTTGTATAGATGGCGAACTAAATTTTGGGTATGCAGTTGATTGTTGCGGTGCAACTCCTTGCACTGATCTAATGTTTCTGTCAGTAAGTTTTCCCGGTTACTTTCTTTCAGTAACTCGATCACTGCCCGGAAGGCAATAAAGTCACCGAGTTTGCTCATGTCGATACCATAACAATCAGGATAACGAATCTGGGGAGCGGAGGAAACCACGATGATCTTTTTAGGCTGCAACCTCGACAACATCCTGATGATACTTTCCTTTAAGGTAGTGCCCCGTACTATACTATCATCGATAACCACTAGTGTGTCCTCTCCTTTTCGCACGGTGCCATAGGTAATGTCGTACACGTGCTGCACCATCTCGTTGCGGTTGAGATCTTCGGTGATAAAAGTGCGCAGCTTCACATCTTTGATCGCGATCTTTTCAATGCGTATCCTTCGGTTGATCATTTCGCTAAGCTTCTCCTCATCATAGTCTTTTCCCCAGCTGAGGATGCGTTCTATCTTTATTTTATTGAGATAGTCTTCGGCTCCTTTTATCAAACCGTAAAATGCAGTCTCTGCTGTATTGGGGATAAAAGAAAAAATGGTATTGCGCAGATCGTAATTGATGGCTTTTAAAACGGTATCGCTAAGATTATGTCCCAACGCTATTCTTTCGCGATAGATCTTTTCATCGCTACCACGGCTGAAATAGATGCGTTCAAAGCTGCATGCTTTTCTTTCTTTGGGTTCAACGATCTGTTCCAATGCATAACTTCCATCAGCGTATGCGATCAATGCAGTTCCCGGCATCAATTCCTGCACCTCGTTTTCTCCAACATTGAAAGCGGTGCGTATTGCGGCTCTCTCGCTCGCGGCTACGATCACATCGTCGTTGACATAATAATAAGAAGGGCGAATGCCATGGGCATCCCTCATCACAAATCCATCACCATTGCCCAACATGCCTGCAAAATGAAATCCACCGTCAAATAAAGGCACAGCTTTCTTCAACACTTTCACAATGTCCATCTTGCCCGGGAAAGCCTCATCGGCTTTAACTATAAAATGATGCAGTACTTCCATCATCGCCGCAAGATCGCTCTGGCGCTCGAATTCGCCTGGGGCGATATTAATGAGACCAAACAATTCATCGGTGTTCACCAAATTAAAATTTCCTGCAAGCGCAAGATTGCGCACCGGAATTGTATTTCTTTTAATAAAGGGATGACAAAACTCAACATTATTTTTTCCTTGGGTACCATAACGTAAATGGCCCAGCAATACTTCTCCCAAAAAATTAAGATGGCCCTTCATTAGTCCCGGGTGATTCCTGATATCTGGCTGATGTTTTTCTACTTCTGCGATCTCTTTTCCTACTTGAGAAAATACATCCGCGATCGGCTGGCTGGCACTGCTGCGCAAACGATGCATGAAGGGATAACCAGGCTCAGTATGCAATTTAACGGTAGCTACCCCTGCGCCGTCCTGGCCGCGATTGTGTTGTTTTTCCATCAATAAGTACAACTTATTGAGGCCGTACATTACTGTTCTGTATTGTTGCTGGTAAAAACTGAAAGGTTTGCGGAGGCGAATGAAAGCAAGGCCACATTCGTGTTTAATTTCGTCGCTCATGGTGAAGATGAGGAGCAAAGTTATATCAAATCGGCATGAAAAGGCAAAGAAAAAAATTGATAATTGATAACGGGGTAATTGATAATTCTCCTAACTCAAACAGCTCGCAGAAATGCGTACAGTTTTGAATTTAGTCATTATCAATTATCAACTATACAATTATCCATTTATTATAGTCCGCTAAGCGTCAAACCAACCTGCAACAATTTCATATCTGCAGCAGTTCCTGTTTTGAAAATACTGTTGATCTGGTAGCTGCCAAACAAAGAAAAATGGCCATAACCAATCCTGGCCGTAGCCGAAATACGGGATGAGTTAACAAAGCGCTTGGAATTTTCTTTTTCTGTGTAGGAGTTGATGGAATTACCGTTCTTATCTTCCGGCGATTTTCCTTTTGTATGTGCATTTAGCAATACCCCGGCCTTAACACCCAGCGCCAATTTGATGCTTTTGTTCTCTTTGGCAGGATCGAAAGTATACCTGAGTTCAACAGGAATTTCCAGGAATGCCGTGCTCAGTTTATATTTTTTAAAATGAGTGCTCGTATCGAGATTATTAAAGGGAAGCATGGTCGTCAGCGAGTGAAGGTCCATCGACATGTTCTTAAAATATATGCTGCTTGTTGAAACGCCGATACCAAATGCTGCGCTAAGCTGTGGCGAGCCTTTGAAGGGCTTGTCCATCATCACATAAATATTCCCGCCTCTTGATAATGACTTGATATGCCTGTCGATACTGTCCGGGGCGCCCATCCAATGATCGCTGCTGATCTGCAGCATGATATGATCGCCGGCGCGGTTAAGTACCTCATCAAAGTTCTTTTTCTTTTTTTGTGCAGTAGCAGCAGTTAGAGATGCGAAGGCAAATACAACAAGTACGATTTTCTTCATAATTAATTTTGAAGGTGCAAAATAAAGGCAAATAATCTAACGAAGCGTTAAATTAACTGGGTTTGATTATATTTGCAGCCCATATTCTTCGAAATAGCAGAAGAATAGGGCCTATAGCTCAGCTGGTTAGAGCACCTGACTCATAATCAGGATTTGCCTTTTTCAAGCTGGATATGGGGAGCTAAGTAAGAAGCACTTAGGAGGGATTCTCTGAGTGCTTTTCTGTTTTTGACACACAATTTGCTACACATCGACTCTCATTTGCCGGAAACTACTGTGCGGTTAAAAAATATTGTTTCAAATAGTCTTCAATTTAGCCCAATAATCAATAGAATTATTAAGCTGTAGGGTTAAAATAGCCATATACTCGCGGTTCAAAAAGCTCTCCAGACACATTCCCGGAAACATCAGTAAAACTATTTATAGTCCTCCTGTTGCCCTATCCAGAGAACCGGCAAGGCCGTCTTATGGTATCTTTTTATTAGGTTTGTAGCCAAGATATTTGGTTCTTAACCAATACTGTCCTGTAGTCTGAAAAGTCGAAATTTCTAATACACACGGGAAGTATAAGTTAAGTGCCTACGCTAAAGCGTGGGCCTTACTTTACTTCGTGTGTTTAGGGCTTCGACTCCCGCAGACTACGAGTAATTGTTAGGGTTCACGTTTTTTATTTACCAATAAACAGAGAGTTTATGAAAAAAATCACCGTCTGTTTCCTACTCTGGTTTTCCTATTCATGCAATAACCAATCCTCAACCACATCGGAAACAAAGCCTGCTCAAATGCCTCCTGAAACGAATAAGCTGGTTACGGACACCGCAGCGTTAAATGATAGATGGAATAATGACCCTGCCTATAGAGACTCTCTTGAGAAAGCGTGGACACAAAGCATAGAAAAGCATGATAAGGAAAGGCTTGAAAAGGAAAGCAAATATACCCCTGAGATGTGGGCTGATATATACAGTTATAAACTGGAAGACTATCTACGAATAGAAAGCCATGAGGTTAAGTATAATGCCAACTATCAGCCTTCTCTTTATCTGACCATTAAGAACTGGGGAGGTTTACCGATAATATCAATGGAATTCCTTGCGGGTAACTACTCGGGGTTTAACCGAAATCTCTTCAAGGTTAGGCAAACAGTACCGCCACGGGCAACAGTGAATATCATAATTAAAATTCCTGAAGATATTGCCTCATTGCCTATTTCTGTGTACTCTGCTATTGGTAGTACAGGAAAAAGATTTCTATGCGAAAATGCCCGTAAAGCATCATATTAACAACGAGTAATGTAGATGGCTTTCCCCACCATTGCTGGCTTATAGGGAAAATTTATAGTAATCAGGGTTTAGCATAAGATTTGCTGTGACATTCAAGCCAATTTTGCTATTTATGGAAGATTTGCAGAGTTTAGAAACATCTATTTTAATTGATATGCTGGCACAGCGTACCAAGGAATATACAGAAATGCTCTTTACTGACCACCGAGAGGCATTGAACGACTATGAAACCACGATTTTCAAACTCCAAGAGGAAATAAAATCACGAGCTCCAAAGCCAGAAAACACATCTATAAGTGACAGTAATATTAAGTTTACGGATGAATCTAATGAAGCTAATTTGCAGAACTTTGGAGGAATCCCGAGCTGACTGATGATTGTTTTTTCTGCTGCTAAATTCATAACCCAAAGCTCACGTTCAATCATCAGTCAGTGACGGGATGTTTTCATAAGGAAAATATATTAGGCATCCACGATTTTGTGTAGCCATGACAGGTGAATCTGTATCTCCCCATTTAATACTGGGCATCTCATAACTACAACTACTATCTTATCATAGTGACAACCGTAGTAGCTATATGAGACCCATTTTCTTCTTTTCCTCTTGAGGAATGTGAGTGTTGTTGACATAATTTCAATTTTTATTTTTTTAAGTAGGTGTATTCTGTATTGCCACCTGTCTTTGCCAAGTCGGAAGCTGGGGGAGTTATGAAAGCTGACGTAGGAAGCGAAATAACGACCACAGTGTGGCTGTAAACCTGTTCATGAGCATGGCAAAGCCATAAGCAAAGGATAACAGGTTTACAATGTAGAGGGCTGTGCCAACGCAGCTTTCGACCGCAGGTGGCATAAGAAGTGGAAGGAGCCACTATGGACATAAGCTGGTATTGAAGCCATGGGTTTGTGTGCTGGCATACCTGCTTATGGACATGTTAGTGGCGGGTGAAGGCGAGGGAGGAACCCGCAAGATGTGTGACAAACTGTGGAGCTTGCGGAACACCCGCAGGGCAAATCAGGGAATACAGCGTATTGCCTGATTTGGTTTGGCACATCATGTTGCTGACGACCGAGACCGAGTCCTTATTTCCTGATTTTATTACGCTACGATAATAAAAATGTTGCTGCGGGAGGTCTGTGTTTGCGAGCAACATTTTTTCAGCACCGGGGGATATCGGCAGGCTCTATCACGAGTGGGGGTATTTGGTGGAAGTGCTCTCCATCTTTCTATTTATAAAATATTTTTACTGTTGCCAATATTTAGTTTTAAATTTGAGATGCAAAATTTTTGCATTGAATGTTCGCAGATTTTTCTCCCAGCATTCATCAAAAATCAAGCAACCTGAATATTTAAGGTCGTTAATACCCACTTTAACTAAAAAAGGATAAATATATGTCTACACGTAACACTAACGGTGGCGATAACTTTCTCGCCATGTCCGTTCACAACATCGGCTTTCTTCTTGATAGGTTAGGCCAAGATTGTCACCCACTTCAATATTTAAGAGAGCTCACCCGAAATTCCATCGAAGCAATTCAACGAACGGGCGGTAAAGGCGATATCATTTGGGATGTCGACTGGACGACCTATGATTTAGAAGATGGAGTTTATAAATTATCCATTACAGATAATGGTGATGGGATGACCGGCGATGACATGGTCAGATTCATTAACCAATTGTCATCTTCCGTGTCAACGCAATCAATGTCCGGTAACTATGGCGTTGGTGCCAAAATAACTACCGCAACCAAAAATCCATTTGGAGTATTATATCTGTCATGGAAAAATGGTGAAGGGTCAATGATTCAGATGCATAAGGATGAAGTTACCGGTCAATATGGGCTTCAACAATGGAAACATGCAGACGGTTCTTATAAACATTATTTGCCTATCGAGGATGATATAAAGCCCGAACTAATCGGCACTCATGGTACCAAAGTTGTTTTGTTAGGTCTTACTGAGGATTCAAATACAATGCAGGCTCCAGTTGGAGCACCTTCACCTTCAAGATGGATTTCCAAATATCTTAATACCCGTTTTTTCGAGATACCTCCCGAAATAACCTTAAAGGCGAGAGAAGGTTGGGAATATCCACGAACTGACAAAGACCGGAATTATCTAAGAAGTATATATGGGCAAGCACAATACCTGAAACAACATTCAACGGCATCAGGGAAGGTGAAATTAACAGATGCTGTTGCTCACTGGTGGATTCTTAAGGATGAGCCAGCAATAACAAATAATTCGGGGTATGTGGAATCTGCCGGTCATGCTGCTGCTCTTTATCAAAATGAACTTTACGAATTAAGCACAGCTAGGTCAGGTATGGCGAAGCTTCAGCAATTCGGAGTAACGTTTGGTTATCGGTTTGTTGTATTATATATTGAACCTACCAATACATTGCAGCTCACCACAAATACAGCCAGAACAACTCTGTTAATCAATAATGACCTGTTACCATGGGCAGATTGGGCTGCTGAATTTCGTGATAATATGCCAGATGAAATTGCAAAATTGGTGGCGGAAAAAGCAGCTGCAGCAGCAAACACAGACCATCAAAAATCAATTAAAGACAGATTAAAGGATATCATGGACTTGTTTAAAGTAAGCCGGTATCGTCCTTCTGCTACTGGAACTGTTTTTATTGATGAAGACCGTTTGGTTCGCGGGGGGAATATTGGCACTCAAAATAGAAGCTCCGGAACAGGTGGTTCATCTAAAACTGCTGCAGGAGGCGGAACCGGAGGGAATGTGTATGCTGTTTTCGAAAAAGTAGACGGTACTCCCGGCACCAAAATTAAACCAGACCCATTTCCCCAAGTTCGATGGGTTTCAGCAACTAACGGTACCAGAGACTCGAAGGATATGGATGACCGGGCTGCAAAATATTTTCAAGACCAAAATTTGCTTTTGATAAATGCGGACTTCTCTGTATTTACGGATATGATGAGTTTCTTTAGGAAAGAATATAAAGATGCTCCGGCAATAATGGAAGTTACGGAAGAGGTAGTTAGGGGATGGTTTGAACAGGCGTTGGTTGAAACAATATTGGGCATTCAAGGGTTAATGAACAGGAAGGATTGGACAAAAGCTAACATAGATACCGCTTTGTCAGAAGAAGCATTAACCGCCTCTGTAATGCAACGATATCACGTGCACTTAGCTACAAAAAGAGAATTAGGCGTAAAGATTGGTCCAATAAGAAATCAAGCTACGGCTTAATTGAAATTCATCCAACTAACATGCCGATTAGATTGCAGCAGGTAGTGTAACGCCTGCTGCATTAATTTCCACCAAACAATTTATTTTATGGACATCTCAGCAATTGAAAATAAGTTTAGCGAACATACCATCTTATATGATGACATAATGCAAGCCATCGAAAAAGCGAAGATTAAAATCCACTTCCCCATTTCCAATAAAGTGCTCGGTGACCTTTCAAAAAGAACCGAGTACATTTTCAAGGGTATGATGGATGTTGCAAGGCAGGATAACCTATATGCAGCGTTTATATTGTATCGTTCTTTGATTGAACATTTTTTTAAAGGCATGTACATAGTTGATAAAATGGTGTCCGACATGAGTGATACTACCGCTGAAAATTATCAAAAGCATTATTTCTTATCGGAATATTTGGCCGAACAGGCAGGAGTATTGGAGATGGAGGACTTGATAAATGATAGTCAAAGCAAAACGGATTTTATAAAATTTATCACGAAGAAAATGCCAGAGTTGGAAGGTTTTGATAAAGCCAACCAACAAGAAATTTCTGCAGCAACAAAACAGTTTAGCCTTAAGGAAATTGTCAAGCATCTACATGCAAAGCATAAACAAAGGAATAGTCTGGCAGCAAACAGCTATGTTGTAGCCCAAACATTACCCGAATACTCTCATGTTTGTACTTACACCCACGGCGGTTCATACGCCTCAGTTTTGATGGAGAAGTTTATTCGGGAAAATGATATTCATGGCCAATTAACCAGAATACTTCACATAAGCCTGACGACTACTTGCGTAACTAAGGAGAACTTTTTTATGACCTATGAAATCGGAGCATACTTTAAAGATTATTTGCTCTCTTTGCAAAATATACGCAAATTTTGATACCATTTATTGTCAATTTGTTGTGCCAATGGATTATCAAGTGGCATTGATAGGGCATGCAAAAAAAGTTAGAGCATTCAATTACAAAGACCCGAAAAGGAGCACCGATTTCAGCATTCCCTCTCGAGGAAAAGCTAATCTCGGGTGCTTTAGAGAGGCTATTGTAGCGTACAGAGGCACCATTTGCTGTAGCTAAATTCACGTGAAATATTATTTGGAAAAGGCCTCCAATTTTTGTATATTTGTATTGTAATTTTAACCACCCCAAGTGCACCTTTAGCCTTACTAAAGACCCGCCTCGAAGACCAGATTATCCTAAGATATCTGGCAGCAATCGACCCAAGTGAGGGTATTGTTTCAACTCTCTGCCACCTGCTTCAAAACATCGAAAGGTGAACGGTTACAGGATTAAGTGGTGAGACCCCAGTGAGAGGATGTAAAATAACGGTAGATGCCACCCCATAGATGGAAAGTGAAGAGTGGCCAAAGGATGTCAGGAAGACCTAAAGCTTAATGCCATGGTTGACCTTAAACTTCTACCAGAATATACATTGACAATAATCGCATCATACTCTAGAGAGACAGCAATCTTTCTTTTTTACCCGCAAACCTGAAAAAATTGTCGGTTTAACCTTTGTGTGTCTAGTCACTAAACAAAACATACAAACACTTAGAAAAAACACTTGATACAAAAAATAGTTATCAAATTCCCCGGCCTATGCCCGCTGCTGACCCATTTTTAACCACTTCCCGTAATGGTTTTTTACAGGAAGTGGCGTTTGACGGGCTCTGGAAATGCTGAACTTTCGAGGAAGGTTGAGTTACGAAACCTCTTTAAACACAGTCAGCAATTCCGAAAACTTCCTTTTAACAGCATCTGGATAGGTGCTCAGGTAGCTTTCTGTTGTTAGTGTGCTACTATGCCCAAGGGAATCTTTTATGTACTCTATGGGTGTACCGCTGTTCTTTAGGATGGTGCTAAAAGAATGACGAGCTGCGTAAGTAGTAACACGAGCGGTTATTCCAACCTTTGCACAGATTTTATTCAACCACTTATTCGTGTTCTTGGTGAACTGCTTTATTTTATCCCGCTGTTCTTTACCAGTCATACCAGCAACCAATATCGGAAAAATATAGTCATCAGGCAGGCTGTTGGGATTACCCCATTTGCTGATTATACGCCTTAGGTCATCATTCAATACCACAACTATCGGCACCGGCTTGCTTCTCTTTGTGCGTTCTGTTTTTGCCCGGTGAAATACGATAATATCCTGCTGGATATTGGAGCCACGCAGTAGGCAGATATCTTTAAAATTCATCCCGGATGCCAAATAGCTGAATATCCAAAAGTCCCGTGCTTTATCTTCTGCTCCTTCTGGAGGAGCCGGATAATAGTAAAGCTTTGATATGTCCTGTAGCGTTAATGCTTTCTTTATGTTCTTACTCCCCGGTATCAAATACTTTCTCCTGCCGAAAGGGTATTGCTCAAGCTTCATATTGCCCTCTTGGATGGCATTATTAATGATGGCTCGAAGACTCCTGAGGTAAATACCGATTGTGGTTACTGAATTGCCTTTTTTCAACATCCATTGCTCATATCCATGCAGATATTCCGGGCTGATTTCAGTAAGCTTTATCCGTTTACCGTACCCTGTTAATGACATCATGGAACAACGGTAGGATTCAGCGGTGCCTATTCTGCCCTGCCCTTCCAGTTCCGTGATGTAACGGGTAAATGCTTCAGTCAGGTCAAGGGATTGGGCAGATTTACTGTGATATTGGCGTTCAAATGCATCGAACCTGAATACATCCAATCCGTCCAGTATTGCTTCTGCTTGTTTTAACTGTTCAGACACCTTTTCCTTGACGTCCTTTATCTCCTTGCGGGGCTTCTGCCCGTTCATTTTATTCCATTCCTCTAGAGAGAGGTCATACCCGGTTTGATAATACTTTCGTTGCCGTTGGTAGGTGATTCTGATTTTAAGGGGGAATTTACCATCACTTTTTGCCCTACGGGTATCAAAGTGAATTGCAGCTGTAGGCTTCATAATTCAAAATTTGATACACAGTTTGATACACAACTCCCGGTATATTGGGGGTTGCTATCAGGTTCGGGGAAATGAATTGTTGCAAAAAGTGTTCAAAAAACAGATGCTTTTACTTACTTTTGCCGTCCGTTATGCAAAAACATAACAGGGCCTATAGCTCAGCTGGTTAGAGCACCTGACTCATAATCAGGGGGTCCCTGGTTCGAGCCCAGGTGGGCCCACGAGACCCCACAAGACGTTTGTGGGGTTTTTAATTTCACTAGTTTAGATCAAAATCATGGCAGCGATCAAAAATATCATCTTCGATCTTGGCGGCGTATTGTTGAATATCGATTACAATAAAAGCTTCGACGCATTTAAAGCGTTGGGCGTAAAAAATATTGAAGAGATGTATGGGCAACATCATGCAAATGAGCTATTCAAAAAGCTGGAGACCGGCAAGATCGGGGAGGAAGAATTTTACCAAACAATAAAAAAATATATTCCGGGCACCGTCTCCAATGAACAAATTGAACATGCATGGAATGCAATGGTTCTGGATTTCAGGATCGATAGTCTTGCTGAACTGGAAAGGCTTGCCTCGCCATACAAACTCTTTTTATTAAGCAACACCAATAGCATCCATTTGAAAAATGTAGGGAAAATATTTGCACGGGAAGTCGCGAAACCCTCATTGGACGTATATTTCAGCAAATCCTGGTACTCCAACCTTGTTGGTCTCCGGAAACCGGATAAAGAAATATACCAATTCGTTTTAGAAGACGCAAACCTCGATCCGGCAGAAACTTTTTTCATCGACGATACCAAAGAGAATATTGCAACAGCGGTGGAAATGGGAATAAGGTCGCACCTTTTACTGCCCGGAGAAAAAATAGAAGATCTACGGTTCTAAAATCTGCGGAATCTGCGTAATTGCTTAATCTGCGATTTACTTAACCTCTTCGTACTCAATATAATCATGCTTATCCGCCTTGGCCTCGTTGTTTTTTGAAGCCGAATTGAATTGATCTGCCTGCTGCTTTCTTGCCTGTTCTTCCATCTTTTGCTGCATATCGCCCATTTTCTGCTTAAAAGATTTCGTGGTTTGATAAACAGGGATGATAAAATCAAAAACCAGTTTGTACAACAAGTAAAAAACAAATAGCTCAAATATTACCCTAAAAATGCTCATACCCCAAAGTTAAACGCAGATCAGGTGATTTACACGGACAAAATCACAGATTATTGTGAATTTAACGATTTCACAGATGTCATTGAGCTGGGAAAATTAGAATATCTGTGAAATCAGCGTGCTGAGCGGAGCCGAAGTATCATTAATCAGTGATTCTTCTTTGTCAGTTCCATCTTATTTCTTATATTTGCAACGGAAAATGATGCAAATGAAGGGAACGAGGACCGTTCCCTTCTTCTTTTACCATGAGTCAAGATACACAGATACAGGCGGTTGAAAAGTTGATAGGGCCGTTGTTACAAGACGATATTTTTCTTGTTTCGATCAAGGTCAAGCCCACCAACAATATCAAGATATATTTGGATGCGGATAATGGCCTGGGTATCGAAAAATGCATAAAAATAAACCGCGCCTTATACCGGATAATGGAAGAAATGGGAATGTACCCCGATGGCGATTTTTCATTGGAGGTTTCTAGTCCGGGTGTTGACGAACCACTGAAATTGTTGAGGCAGTATAAAAAGAATGTGGGCCGAGAAGTAGAAGTTGTACTCAATGACGACACAAAAAAAGAAGGTAAACTGATCGAAGTAAACGAAGACACAATAAAAATAGCATATACAGAAGGGAAGAATAAGAAAGCGGTGAATCATGAACTTGATATTCCGTTTACCGATATCAGGCAGACCAAGGTCAAAGTAAAATTCTAATTTGATAACCAAACCCCACACCGGCGGGGATATACCAAGAGGCCGGCGAGGATTATGGCAAGTATTAATTTAATCGATTCCTTCCAGGAATTTAAAGAAGCCGAAAACATCGATCGCCCAACACTGATGAAAGTGATGGAAGACGTGTTTAAAACATTGATCCGGAAAAAATATGGTAGCGACGAATGTTTCGACGTTATCGTAAATGACCAAAAGGGTGACCTTGAGATTTTCAGGCGCCGTACCATCGTTGATGACGATGATCTGTATAATACCCTAACGGAAATTGAATATAAGGATGCTATTAAGATCGAGCCTGACTACCAGGTTGGGGAAGAGCTGTATGAAGAAGTAGATATCCAAAAAGAATTTGGTCGCAGGGCGATCCTTGCCGGCAAACAAACGCTGGCGGCTCGTATCAACGATCTGAAGAAAAACATTCTTATTAAAAAATATGAGGACCGCGTTGGCGAAATAGTTAGCGGAGAAGTTTACCAGGTGTGGAAGAAAGAGGTATTGTTGCTGGATGAAGAGGGCAATGAAATGTTGCTCCCTAAATCAGAACAAATACCAACTGATTATTTCAAGAAAGGAGAAACCATTCGCGGAGTTGTAAAAAAAGTGGAGCTGAAGAACAGCCAGGCCGTGATTATTCTTTCACGTACCAGCCCATTGTTCCTCGAAAAATTACTGGAAATCGAAGTGCCGGAAATATTTGATGGCCTTATTGTTGTAAAGAAGATCGTGAGGGATCCGGGAGAAAGAGCAAAGGTTGCCGTAGAAAGCTACGACGACAGGATCGATCCGGTAGGCGCTTGTGTAGGTATGAAAGGAAGCCGTATCCATGGTATCGTAAGAGAATTGAAGAATGAGAATATTGACGTGATCAACTGGACAAGCAATACACAGTTGTTGATACAACGTTCACTAACTCCTGCAAAGATCACCAGCATGGATCTTGATATGGAAACAAAACACGCTAATGTGTTTTTGAAGCCCGACCAGGTTTCTTTAGCGATAGGAAGAAGAGGCGTAAACATTAAGTTGGCTTGTGAGCTCACTGGTTTCGAGATCGATGTATTCCGTGATAACGAAGGCGAAGTAGAAGAGTTTGATATTGACCTCGACGAATTTACCGATGAGATCGAACCATGGATAATTGATGAACTGAAACGTGTGGGTTGTGATACGGCAAGATCAGTGTTGGATCTTACGGCAGAAGAATTAGAGCGTAGGACAGACCTGGAAAAAGAAACGATCACAGAAGTAAGAAGGATCTTAAGCGAAGAATTTAAGAAAGAGTAATGATGTGTTATCAGTTACGAGTTGCGGGTTAGTAACGTTAAATAACCCGTAGCCCCTAACTCGTAACTCCAAACATAATAAAATGATTTAGTTCCCGATAAACCGGGAACGTCTAAAAAACACGAATGGCAGAATTAAATACACCAAGGTTGATGGCTGCGGCCAAAGAGTTTAACATCGGTACGTCTACCCTTGTTGACTTCCTCATATCCAAAGGATTTGGAAGTGACGAACTGAAACCGACCAGCAAACTCACGGAACCTATGTATCGTGTGCTGCAGTCGGAGTTTCAGCAGGATAAGGTTGCAAAGGAAAAAGCAGAAAAAGTAGAGTTGGTAAAATCGGGTGGCGCAGGCGAACCAAAGAAGAAAAGAGACGAAGAAGATCTTTCTATAAAGAAAAAAGAAGCTGCGAAACCAGCCGCGAAACAGGAAGAGGTTAAGCCCGAAGTGAAGGAACCCGAAAAACCAGTGGTAGTGGAGAAAGCTGCGGAGGCAACACCTGCTGTGACAAAGATCGATGCTCCGGAATTGGAATCTATCAAGGTAGTTGATAAGATCGACCTTGATGCAATAGATTCCTCAACCCGTCCTAAAAAATCAACAAAGAAATCTGCGGAAGAAGAGAAAAAGGCAAAAGAAACAGAAGCTCCTGTTGAAGAACCTAAAAAAGGTAAAAAGAAAGCTGTCGCCAAAGTAGAAGAAAAACCGGCAGAAGTACCCGTTGTTGAGGTAAAACCAGAAGAAGAAAAAATTGCTCCTCCGATAATTGAAAATATCCAGGCAAAAAAACTAACCGGCCCTAAGATCATGGGGAAGATAGACCTGCCTGTTGATAATGATACAAGGCCAAAGCGTGATACAGATGAAAAACGTAAGCGCAAGCGCATTCCCATGGAAAGGAAAGGTGGAGGTGGACAAGGCCAGCAAGGCCAGGGACAGGGTCAACGCCCACAAGGAAGCAATGGTACCGGACAGGCAATGCAACAACCGGGCACCGGGCAGCGCCGTACGGGAGGAAGTAATATAGCCGGTGGTGGAAGGTTCAACCGCAACGCAGGAACCGGCACTGGCCGCAGGGAAGACAAAGTAATCGACGCAAAAGAGATACAGGATAAACTAAGAGAAACGCAAGCCAAATTGGCCGGCGCGGGCGGAAGAGGTAAGAGCCTTAAAGCAAAATACCGTAAAGCCAAACGTGACGAACAGGCCGAACTATCAGGAGCAAGCACAGAAGAAGGAAACAAACTACAGGTAACAGAATTTATTTCTGTAAGTGAGTTAGCCAATCTTATGGACGTAAGTTTTGCTGATGTGATCAGCAAATGTATGAGCCTCGGTATCATGGTATCTATTAACCAACGTTTGGAAGCCGACGTTATTGAATTGGTAGCGAGTGAATTTAATTATGAAGTAGAATTCATTGGTGTGGAAGATGCTGCCGAACTGGAAGAAGATGAAAATGATGAAGATGATCCGGAGAACCAGGAATCAAGGGCGCCGATCGTTACGATAATGGGACACGTTGATCATGGTAAAACATCTTTGCTGGATTATATCCGTAACACCAACGTTATTGCCGGTGAGGCGGGTGGTATTACTCAGCACATCGGTGCTTATGAAGTTACCTTGAAAGACGGAAGACATATCACTTTCCTTGATACTCCAGGTCACGAAGCCTTTACGGCCATGCGTGCTCGTGGTGCCAAGGTTACGGATATCGCGGTGATCGTGGTGGCTGCGGATGATGCGGTGATGCCTCAAACAAAAGAAGCGATCTCTCACGCACAAGCGGCAAGTGTGCCGATGATATTTGCCATCAATAAGATTGATAAAGACGGAGCAAATCCTGAAAAAATAAAAGAGCAGTTGTCTACAATGAATATTCTTGTAGAAAGCTGGGGTGGTAAATACCAAAGCCAGGAGATCAGCGCCAGGAAAGGACAGAACATTGATGAGCTGTTGGAAAAGATCCTGCTTGAAACAGATATCCTTGAACTAAAAGCAAATCCGCACAAGCAAGCAAGTGGCACCGTTATCGAAGCAACTTTGGATAAGGGCCGTGGTTATGTGGCTACTATATTGGTACAGAATGGAACTTTGAAAGTTGGCGACATGATCGTTTCTGGTCAATATTTTGGAAAGGTAAAAGCAATGTACAACGAGCGTAACCAGCGTGTGGATATAGCACCACCTTCAACCCCGGTATTGATACTTGGATTGAACGGAGCTCCCCAGGCCGGTGAAACATTCAAGGTATTTGAGAACGAAAGTGACGCAAGGGCGATGGCTTACAAACGCGGACAAATATTGCGTGAGCAAGGTATCCGTGCCAAGAAGCATATTACACTTGATGAGATCGGGCGTCGTTTGGCATTAGGAAGCTTCAAGGAATTGAACGTGATCATCAAAGGAGATGTGGATGGATCTGTGGAAGCGCTTAGCGACTCTTTACAAAAATTAAGTACTGAAGAGATCGTAATAAAAGTTATTCATAAAGCAGTTGGTGCCATTACGGAAAGTGACGTTACGCTTGCCAATGCATCGGATGCCATCATCATCGGCTTTAATGTTCGTCCTTCTATGCAAGCTGGTAAGTTAGCAGAGCAGGAAGCGATCCAGATAAAATTATACTCTATCATCTACAATGCTATTGAAGAGATCAAGAGCGCCATGGAGGGTATGTTAGAACCAAGCGTTGAAGAAAAGATACTGGCAAATGTGGAGATCAGGGAAGTGTACAAATTCGATAAGGCAAGTGTTGCGGGATGTTTTGTATTAGATGGAAAAATGGCGAGGAATAACCGCATCAGGCTGGTCCGCGACGGTATCGTAATATTCACCGGTGAGCTGGGAAGTCTCAAGCGTTTTAAGGATGATGCCAAGGAAGTTACCTCAAGCATGGAATGCGGATTGACGATCAAAAATTATAACGACATAAAAGTGGGTGATATCATAGAGGCGTTTGAGGAAGTGGAAGTGAAGAGAACGCTGTAAAGGAGAGAGGGAAGTGGCAAGTGGTGAGTGGGATATTACCCAATTCCCATTCACCACTTCCCATTTCCCCCCTAGCCTTCTTACTTTAACTTTTGATTTTCTTTTAGCGACTTACTTTTGAAGATTAAAACTAATTATGAAACGTATTTTACTAAGTATACTTGCGATAACAACTTCGGTGCTGACATTTGCCCAACCTGGGCCCAAAAAAGTTTCTGCAGATAAGATCGTTGCCGTGGTGGGCGACAAGATCATCCTGAAAAGTGATATTGACAATGCGATCGTTGATATGCAACGCCAGGGAGTAGAAGTTCCTGAGAATGCTGGCTGCATGACCCTGGAGCAGGCAATGGGCATCAAAGCCCTTGTATTGCAGGCCGAAAAAGATTCACTGCCGGTTACGGATGAAGAAATAGAAGCGGACATCGACAACCAGATCCGTTATTTTATCAGCCAATATGGTTCGAAAGATGAACTTGAAAAGATCGCCAACAAATCGATCTACCAATTAAAAGAAGATTTTAAGGAAGGGTTCCGCGACAGGAAACTGGCGCAGGCCATGCGTAATAAGATCGTTGATGACATCAAGATCACACCGAATGAGGTTAGAACTTTTTTCAACAAGATACCTAAAGACAGTTTGCTGCTTTATGAAAGTGAAGTAGAGATAAGCCAGTTGGTATTCTATCCCAAGGCAAGCAGAGACGCGGAAGAATACTGTATCTCGCGTTTGAAAGACGCCAAGGCGCAGATCGAAAGTGGAAAGGTGGATTTCAAAACGATGGCGACAAAGATCACCGAAGATCCCGGTAGCAAGAACACCGGAGGAGAATACACTATCAACCGGAGTTCCAAAGAACTGGATCCTGTTTGGCTCAACAAAGCATTTACTTTGAAAGAGGGACAGATCTCCAACCCTTTCAAAACTCAATTCGGTTATCATATTATGCAACTGGTAAGTCGTGCTGGTGACGATGCCACGGTAAGACATATATTATTGGTTCCCCAGGTCACTTCGATCGAAATGGGAGAAGGTATTGCAAAATTGGATTCTGTAAGAAGCGATATCCTGGCTAAAAGAATTGAATTCGGCCAGGCGGTAACCAAGTACAGCAACGATAAGAACAGCCTATTCACGGCGGGACAGGTACAGGGCAGAGACGGCGGCACTTTCCTCACTATCGATCAGTTGGATAAGGACCTGGTGTTGATGTTGAAGAATCTTAAGGCAGGTGAATATTCAAAACCCCAGGAGTTCACTGACGAAAGAGGAAAAAAAGGTATACGCATCGTGTTCCTGAAAACACGCACGCAACCACATCGTGAGAATTTAAAAGATGATTACGACAGGGTTTCACAAAGAGCTTTGGAAGAAAAGAAGAACGAAGCAATAGAAACCTGGTTCACCAAAAAGATCCCTACTTATTTTATTAGGGTAGATGCGGATTACCAGGGGTGTGAGGAAATGAAGAAGTGGATGATTGCGGCGCCTAAAAAATAATTTGGAATAAATATTGTTCCAACGTTCCAGGCCTTCGCCCGGAACGTTTTTATTTCTGCCACAGAGAACACAGAATCACAGAAATACTAATTTCGTCTCTGTGTTTCCGTGTTCTCAGTGGCAAATAACCATTCGCCGAAGGCGAATTAAAATAACTCAGAGCATTTGATAGAAAAAAAACAAATAACACCCAAAGAAGAGAACGCCATTCTCGTCGGCCTTGTTTACAAAGAACAAACCGAAGAGCGGTTAAATGAATATCTCGATGAGTTAACATTTCTTGCTGAGACCGCGGGACTTACCACAGTAAAAAGATTCACTCAAAAATTGCCACATCCCGACAGCAAGATCTTTGTTGGAAAAGGGAAACTCGAAGAGATAAAGAAATACATTTTATTGAAAGGCAATATCGACCTGGTGATATTCGACGATGAACTTACCGGCTCCCAGATACAGAATATCGAAAAAGAATTGCAGACAAAAACCATCGACAGAAGTGATCTTATTCTCGACATATTTGCTAGTCGCGCCAAGACCGCACAGGCCAAAACCCAGGTGGAGCTTGCACAGTATCAATATATCCTGCCTCGTTTAAAAGGAATGTGGAAGCACTTGGAACGCCAGGGAGGCGGTGTAGGTACAAGGGGGCCGGGTGAAACGGAGATAGAAACCGATCGTCGTATCGTTAAAGATAAGATTAGCCTTTTACGCAAGCGCCTGTTGGAAATAGACAAGCAATCTTTTACACAGAGAAAGGACCGTGGAGAATTTATTCGCGTTGCGCTGGTAGGTTATACTAATGTTGGCAAGAGTACGCTGATGAATCAACTCAGCAAGAGCGATGTGTTTGCCGAAAACAAATTATTCGCGACACTTGATACCACAACAAGAAAAGTGGTATTTGAACAAACGCCCTTTTTACTCAGTGATACTGTAGGGTTCATTCGTAAATTACCTCACCATCTTGTGGAGAGTTTTAAAAGTACATTGGATGAAGTAAGGGAAGCAGATGTGTTGCTGCACGTGGTGGATATTGCACATCCGCAATACGAAGAACAACTGGCTGTGGTAAACAGTACACTTGCCGAACTGGGCGCCAACGATAAGCCTGTGATCACCGTGTTCAACAAGATGGACAAATATGAAGAGACGGCTTTTGATCAATGGCTTCAACCAGAAGTGAAAGCAGAAATATTAAATGAATTAAGACAGCGCTGGGAAGAAGAAACCCAGGGCAATTGCGTTTTTGTTTCGGCCACCGAGCGAAGGAATATGGATGTGCTGCGCCAAACGATACTGAATAAGGTGAGGGATATGTACCGGATACGGTATCCGTATAAAGCGGAATTTTTTTATTGACTATTTTCGAGCGTTTCCCGCAGATGACGCGGATTACGCAAATCTGCGGACTCTGTGTTATCTGCGGGAAATATTTTCTCTCAAATCTAATTTAGATGTCCTTCTCCGAAAAATATAAATGGCAGAGGATCGCTGCGGTTATTGAAGAGATCCACTTTTCACCTAATGGGTTAGCCGAGATTGACGTCAATGGCAAAAGGATCTGCCTTTCCCGCCACAACAACTCCATCCATGCATGCACAGCCAAATGCCCCCATGCGGGTGGGACACTTGCAGAAGGCTATCTCGACGTTTCAGGCAATATCGTATGCCCGCTCCACCGCTATAAATTCAATATGCAAACGGGCCGTAATATAAGCGGCGAGGGCTATTATTTAAAGACATTCCCCGTTGAAATTAGGGATGACGGCGTTTTTGTGGGGATAGCGGACAGTAGCCTGTTTGGATGGCTGAAATAGTTCCAGTTATTTTTTTTCTAAAGGTAAAAAGCCCTATTTTTGCCCTCCCAATTTAAAGGGGATACTCTTCCTTAGCTCAGTTGGTTAGAGTGCCGCACATGCGGGATTAATCAGAGGGCGCTGGTTCAAACAGCGTTAAAAAGTTGAAACATACTCCTCCTTAGCTCAGTTGGTTAGAGTCCCGCACATGCAGGATTAATCAGAGGGCCGCTGGTTCAAACAGCGTTAAAAAGTTGAAACATACTCCTCCTTAGCTCAGTTGGTTAGAGTCCCGCACATGC
>Ga0070682_100000333_pt1 | contig 32406 bp, 30 predicted proteins | sample KBSC63LmetaG_FD_64668 | JGI IMG/M metagenome (GOLD analysis project Ga0070682, IMG submission 64668) | Corn rhizosphere microbial communities from Kellogg Biological Station, Michigan, USA - KBS C6-3L metaG | ecosystem: Host-associated > Plants > Roots > Rhizosphere | place: USA: Michigan...
AGTGTTCATTAGTAAGCCTCGCAATAGCCGCGGCGGCACACGGCGCCGGTTTCGCTGCAATCCTCGTCGTGTCCCGCGCGACACGAGTCGCACTGGGCCGTGCCCGACGTCTTCGACTCGAAGTAGCAGCCGCACGGCTCCTCGGGAGCGACCGAGCTGATGGCGCCCGAAAGCCCCTCGCGCCCGACCTGCATGGCGCAGAGCGGAACGTCGCCGTTGTCGATCACGCGATTGAGCACCTCGAGGTCTTCGGAGCCGACGAACGCTTCGATGAACGTCTTCACGTCGGGGTTGGCGTAGTCGTTGCCGGTCGTCTTGAAGTAGAAGTGCCCGGGCGCCCACAAGGCGTATTTGCCCGTGCGCACGTTCAGCTTGTCCTTCGACGACTCGGTCAGGTCCGGCCAGAACCCGGCGGCCTGATCCTTGGCTTGGTACGCGAGTACCTTGGTCTTGCGACCGCCGGAGGCCCTTTCGTCCTGGAGCACCGCCGAGCCGGAGATGTATCCGATGGGCGACTCCGCGTTGGTCCCGCCGAAGTTGTCGACGGCCGCGACGACATCGGGCTGAGTGCCGCCGCGGAAGCCGAGCCGCCCGTTGTAGCCGGCCGTCGTGTCGCCTGCGCCGTTCTTGCCGGGATCGTCGTACACCGCGCGCGTGCTATCGCCGAATATCGCGTCGGCGAGCATCTGGCTCGCGAAAGACGTCGGGTTGCGGGTGACGATGTGGGCGGGATTGGTCCAAGGGGCCACGGTCTTGCCGCTCGCCCCGGCGCCGAACCCGAAGATGTAATAGAGCGCTTCCTGGCTGATCGACTTCTGGCTCGAATCCTTGTCGACGACGATGTTCAGCGTCTGAACGGGAGCGAGGATGGTGCCGAACCCGTCGGGATACCCGCTCGGCGTCGTGAGCCCGCCCTTCTCGCAGAAGCTGTGATCGTTGCCCATGTGCGCGAAGTCGGACGCGATCGCCGTCGTGCTGCACGACAACTGGGTACCGGCCGCGTTCCAATACTTCACCGCCGTGTTGGTGATGGCGTTGTTCAGGTACGCCTGGTAGCCCTGGCACGCGCCGGGATCCCACCAGAAGATGGTGATCGGATGATCCTGGAGGCCCGCGAGGTAGGTCGCGACCGCGCCGATGGTTTGCGTCTCCGCGCTACCGCCGGCCCCGTAGATCGGGTTGGGCAATCCGAGCGTGTTGCAGTCCGCTCCGAGCACCGTGGGTGCCACGCAAGAAAGCGCCGCGCCCGTCAGGGCTGCGACCGCTCGTTTTCGACTCAGTTCAAGCATCGTTTCTCTCCTGTCTAACCAACCGTCTTCCGAACCTGGCCGGCTCTTGCGAGCCTTGGCGCCCCTTCTGGGAGTCGAACCCAGCGCGCGATGGGGTCTGCAGATCGCGCCGTCCGCCGGGACGAAGGAGCTCGTTCACGCGCATCGCGCCGAACAGTGCGGCTCGGCGTCGCTCTCCTCGAGCTCGCCGAGCAACGCACGGAAGCGCGACGGGCCCATGCGACGAACGAGCACGCAGCGCCTGCCGCGTGCTCTCGCCATGCGACGCGCGCTCCACATCCCGCCGTGACTGTTCACGTCGGTGATCACCACGATGAGATCGGCTCGGTCGACAATCGCGGAGAGGGTGTCCACCCCACGGCCCGCCAGGTGCCCCGAGTGACATTCGACCGTGTGGCCCCCTGATGCCGCCACGCTTTCGTAGTGGTGGGTGCCTCGCTCGATGCCGCCGATGAGTCCGATGTGCATGGTGATCGCCCGTGATTCACGCGGTTCCGCGTTGTCTCGTAATCCTATAGAACATATAGACTGATAGTCGTGTCTGTCAAGATGAAACGCCGCGCGGGCCCGCGGCGGGTCGCTTCAGTCGCGCACGAGAGGCAGGCCGGCGCGCACCCAACCGCGCGTGCCGCCACTCATGCTGTAAATATTCGCGATACCGGAAGCCGACGCGAGTCGCGCCGCCGTCTCGCTGCGAACGCCTGCAGCACAAACGAAGATGATTCCGCCATCGCCGAGCTCCGAGCTCGGATCGCTACGGAGACGCGCCAGCGGAACATGCCGCGCGCCTGCGACGTGTCCCGTCGTCCACTCTTCGTCCTCGCGCACGTCCACCATTTGGACGGCCCCCTGGGCGACGAGATCACGCGCTTCCTCGGGCGTAACAGAGTGGACCATGTGTCCACTGTAGGAGACAGACGGGGCACGCGCAAGCCCGCGCGTTTTTGCGCGATTTCCCGGCACTTTCCGGGCGCTGTCCGCCCATCGACGGGTCCGGACCCCGTCGGTGCGGCTCGGCCCCCTTCATCGCAATGGACAACGACGGCCGCACCGGGCGCGAGCGGTCCCCGCGCGCGGTGCTCGGCGTGCCCGTTGCCGGGCGTCAGCGCCTCACGTGCGACGTGACGGGTGCGACGCCTGCAACCGGTGGAGCGCAGCGACGAGCGCGTCGATGTCTTCACACGTGTTGTAGAGGGCGAGCGAAGCACGCACCGTCGCTTCGAGCCCGAAGCGGCGCAAGATGGGCTGCGCGCAGTGGTGACCCGAGCGTACGGCGATGCCTTCTTGATCGAGCGCACCGCCGATGTCTTCCGTGCGGTGGCCGTCGAGCACGAACGAAAGCACACCGGCCTTGTCCGGGGCCGTACCGATGAGCGTGAGCCCCGGTACCGTGTGCAGACGCTCGGTCGCGTACACCAAGAGGTCGTGCTCGTACTGACCGATCACGTCGAGGCCAATCGCCGTGACGTAGTCGAGCGCCGCGCCGAGACCGACCGCGTCGGCGATGTTGCCGGTACCGGCTTCGAAGCGCGCGGGCGGCGCCTGGTACGTCGTGCGCTCGAACGTCACGTCGCTGATCATGTTGCCGCCGCCCTGCCAGGGAGGCATCGATTCGAGCACGTCGGCTTTGCCGTAGAGCGCGCCGATTCCCGTGGGCGCGAAGACTTTGTGGCCGGAAAAGCAGTAGAAATCGCAGTCGAGCGCCTGCACGTCGACCGCCAGGTGCGACACGGCCTGAGCGCCGTCGATCAAGACTCGCGCGCCGTAACGGTGCGCCATGGCGGTCATCTCGCGCACGGGCACCACGGTGCCGAGCGCGTTCGAGACGTGCGTGATGGCGACCAACCGCGTTCTCGGACCGAGCAAGCGCTCGTAGTCTTCGAGCAGCACCTGGCCGCGGTCGTCCACCGGTACCACGCGCAACCGCGCTCCCTTTTCTTTGGTGAGCTGCTGCCACGGCACGATGTTCGCGTGGTGCTCGAGGGCGGTCACGATGATCTCGTCCCCCTCGCCCACGAAGCGCCGACCGAACGACTGCGCAACCAGGTTGATGGCTTCCGTTCCGCCGCGGACGAACACGATCTCGCGCGTCGACGGAGCGTTCAGGAACCTCCGCACCTTGTCGCGTGCAGCCTCGTAGGCGTCGGTGGCGCGACCGGCGAGCGTGTGCGCCGCGCGGTGGATGTTCGAGTTCTCGTGCTCGTAGAAGTAGCTGAGGCGATCGATGACGGCGCGCGGCTTTTGCGTGGTCGCGCCGTTGTCGAGCCAGACGAGTGGCTTGCCGTGGATGCGCTCCTGAAGGATGGGGAAATCCCGCTTGATCGCATAGGGATCGAACGGGTGCGGCCGCTGCGCGGGGACGGGCACGGGGGACGCCCCGGGCACCGCCGGTGCGGTGGCGACGACGGGGGGAGCCGCCTCGGGCGTCGCAGGAACGGCGGAGGGTGGAGTCAGCGCAGGGACTTCGGGAGTAGGCGCTGGCGGAGCGGGCGCTGGCGGAGTGGGCGCCGGCGGAGCGGCGCCCGGGAAGCCAGAGAGCTCGAGGAAGTACGGAGTCGAACCGGAAGAAGACGAGTTGGCAGGTTGCTCCGCGCGCAGGAGCTCGAGCATCGAGTTGAACTGGACGGCCTCCGGCGCGCTGGGAAGCTGCGAGGTGACGCCACCGCCCGGGTGCGCCGAGCTCGGCTCGTGCTGGGTCAGCGGGGAGACCGCCTCCGGGCGCACGGAGCCGAAGAGCTCGTTCGCCAGACGTACGATCTGGCTCGAAAGCACGTCGCCGAGGTCGCCCACCGGCGCGAACGGAGGCGGCTCACTTGTATTCACGGTACGCCGTCACGTCGACATCGTGAAGAACGCCGAGCGCGTCGTCGGTCATCACGGCGGCCGAGCAATACAGGGAGATCAGGTACGACGCCGACCCCTGGGGATTGATCCCCATGAAGCGGACGCTGAGGCTCGGACTCACCTCACCCGGCAGACCCGGCTGAAATAGTCCCACGACGCCACGCTTCTTCTCGCCCGTGCGGAGCAGCAGGATGTTCGTCGTCGCTCGGCCGCCGTCTTCCTTGATGCCCAGCTTGTCGCAAGGGATGAGCGGGATACCGCGCCAGGTGATGAAGGGGCTGCCGAACAGCGTCACCGTGGGCGGCGGAACGCCACGCCAGGTGCACTCACGACCAAACGCCGCGATCGCGCGAGGGTGTGCCAGGAAGAACGCCGGCTCTTTCCACACCTTCGTGATGAGCTCGTCGAAGTCGTCGGGCGTGGGCGCGCCGGCGCGCGGGGCGACACGCATCGAAGGCGCCACGTTGTTGAGCAGCCCGTACGTCTCGTTGTTGATGAGCTGGTTTTCCTGGCGCTCCTTCACCATCTCGATCAGAACGCCCAGTTGCTCGCGCACCTGGTCCATCGGACTGCGGTAGAGGTCGGAGATGCGCGTAGGCACTTCCAGCGTCGTCGTGACCGTGCACAGGCTGTATTCCCGGGGATTGTGCTGGTAGTCGATGCTGGCCGTCGGAAGCGCGTCGCCGGCGTCCGCGCTGCATTCGACGCCGATCGTCGCGGGGCGTTCGTCCGCGACCTTGTTCAAGCGGTAGACGCCTGCCTCGACCGGAACCCAGGGCAAGAGGTTCACGAGCCAGCGCGGCGTGACGCCGCCCCACTGCGGCGCCGTCTTCGTGGTGTTCGAAAGCTGGCGGGCCCCTTGGGCGCTCAGCGGTTGGTGACTTTCAGCCATGAGATCGAATCCTTCACTTCTCGCGGCGACGCCGGGGGCGCCGCGCAGCCGGGAACCTAATGCGTGCCGTCGCCACTCTGCAGCAGCAATCGGCTAGCCGAACGTCGCTTCCTCCGCTCGGCTCGTACACCCCTCCGGCATAACGGACAGCGCCTCGGTTCTGTTTCTCGACCTGCACGTCATGACGATCGCTTCGTGAACGGAAACGAACGCCCCGGTTTCCACGAGACCGTCAGATGCCCGTGCCGCCACCGAAGCGCTCACGCCGAGCCAGCACCTGAGTCACGCGCTCGTTCGGCTCGACGTCGCGCGTGAGCCAGACGTTGCCGCCGATGGTCGCTCCCCGGCCGATTTTCACGCGTCCGAGGATGGTCGCGCCGGCGTAGATGACCACGTCGTCCTCGACGAGCGGGTGCCGCGCCGTGCCTTTCAAGGGGTGTCCCTCCTCGTCGTTGGCGAACCCGCGCGCTCCCAGCGTGACCCCCTGGTAGATGCGAACACGCTGCCCGATCGTGCAGGTTTCGCCGATCACCACGCCCGTTCCGTGGTCGATGAAGAAGCTCGAGCCAATCGCGGCGCCCGGGTGAATGTCGATGCCGGTCGTTCCGTGCGAAAGCTCGGCGAGCATGCGGGGGATCAGCGGCACGTCCAACCGGTAGAGCTCGTGAGCGACACGATGTGCCGTGAGCGCCGCGACGCCCGGGTAGCAGAGCAGCGTCTCCTCCATGAAACGCGCGGCGGGGTCGTCGTAGTACGCGGCGCGCACGTCGGCATCGAGCAACGCGCGCAGGCGCGGCAGACTCGCCACGAGCGCGTCGGTGATCTCGAGCGCGTCAGCGTCGCACGCTGCGCAGGTCGCCCGCACGTCGAGCGTGGCGTGCCCGCAGCGAAACGACAGGCCCGCGCGAACCTGCCGCGCGAGGGCGCCGCGGAGCTCGTCGAGTCGCGCGCCCACGTAGTAGCGCAGCCGGTTTCCCGTGAGACCCTGCGGACCGAAGCAGGAGGGAAAGAGCAAGACGCGAAAGTCCTCGAACAGCGCGGCAATGGCGGCGCGCGACGGGAGCTGGCGCCGTGCGGGGTGCCGGCCGACACCATCGAGCGTGCCTTCCGTCACCCGGCACAGGGCCTCGACGACGTCGCCGAGCTCGATCGCCGCCTCCCCGGCGCGCGGCGAAAGGGGCTCACTCACGGTTCCGACGAGCTCAGGCATAGGTCATCACCAGGTACATCACGCACGGGTTTTGCCCGGGGTTTTCATATCGGTGGGGCACGTCCGCGATGAAATGAATGGCGTCACCCTCCTCGAGCCTGAAGCGTTCGCTCGCCACGGAAAGGTCCAACGTTCCGCTCGCCACCACGAGATTCTCGGTCGTGCCCGGCGCGTGTGCCTCGGCTGCTTCGACGCCGCCCGGCGCGAGCTTCAGTTGGTAGAACTCGGCCTTCGGCAGCGAGTCGATGGGAAACAGCGCGCGCGAGGAGAAGCTTCCGTCCTGCGACGTGAGAAGCTTTGCTCGCGCACGTTGGAGGACGATGGCGGAGCTCGCCTTGACGTCTTGGCTGAGCAGCGTGGCGAACGAGACGTTCACGGCTCGCGCCACCTTCCAGAGCACGTTGATCGTCGGCGTGCTCTGCCCGAGCTCGATCTGGCTCAGCATGGCTCGGCTCACGCCCGACGCGCGGGCGAGCCGCTCGAGCGAGAGGCCACGGCGCACCCGGAGTCTTCTCAGGTTGGGGCCGAGAATCGAGGCAAAATCGTCCTCGGGCGGTGCCGTGGGCAGGGGGTTGGGCTCCAGCAAGGCATTCGCCATGACGACGCGAGGTCCACTATAATGGACCTCGCGCGCCAACGCTAGCCCCTCGCGCGTGTCGTCACGCGTTCGCTACGCTCAACGTGCGTAGTGAATCACGTCGATACAGCGCGTTTCGCGCGTGCTTCGGTTCTCGTAATAGTGCGCGATGTCCGCACGGAAGAACACGGAGTCGCCCGTCGCGAGATCGTGCGTCTCGTCGCCCGTGCCGAGGCGCAGTGAGCCCGTGAGCACGATCAGCGTCTCGCACGTGCCGCGAGCGTGCGGATCGCTCCGGTGCACGGCCTTCGGCACGAGGCGTAGCTCGTACACTTCCGTGTCGCTGCCGCCGCCGCCCGGGGAAAGAAGCCGGCTTTCGGTGCGTCCGTCCGTGCTGCGCAGAGGAATGGCATCGCCGGCGCGAAGCACGCGCACCCCCTTTTCCGACCCCAACCCCAAAAGGTCGTGCACGGGGATGTCGAGCCCGACCGCGATCTTCCAGAGCACGGCCAGCGTCGGATTCGTGCGCCCGCCCTCCACCTGCGACAGCGCGGCGCGACTCACCCCGCTGCGCGCCGAAAGATCGTCGAGGGAAAGCTCGCGATCGCGGCGAAAGCGCCGGAGCGCCTCCGCCACTCGTCCGGCGAGCTCTGCGGCGCCCACCTCGTCTCCGGCGGCGGCCTTGGTTCGCACACGGGTCGTTTTCGAACGCTTGGCCGCCGACTGCGACCCCTTCTTGCTCGGCTCGGGCATGAGGGCCGAAGTACTTATCATGCTGGCGGTTCCTCGGTCAGCTCTGCAAGGCCGAGCTGCGATCTTGCCGTAACGAGGCCAGCCTTTCCGGGGCCGAGCCGAGGGCATTTCCCAGAAACAGGCTCGCCACGAAGACCAATCCGCCCACCCCTGCCGCGGGCAACGCGACGATGCTGGGACCCGGACAATACCCGCTGAGCCCCCAGCCCACCCCGAAAATGGCCGACCCGACCACGAGCCGCGCGTCGATGCGAGGCGGCGGAGCGACCGAGAACGCGCGACTCGCGAGCGGGGCGCCCAGACGCCGTGCAGAGCGCAGTCCGAGCGCGTGAACGGCAATCGCGCCGACCATGACGAAGGCGAGCGATGGATCCCAGGCACCGAGCACGTCGAGGAAGCCCAAGACCTTCGACGGCTGGGTCATCCCGCTGACGATGAGGCCTGCGCCGAACAGCGCGCCGCTGACCAACCCGGCGAGCACGCGCCAGCCTGCGACGCTCACTGTCCCTCCGCGAGGTGACGCACGACGGCGACCACCACCGCCGCGGTCACCATGAACGTGAGCGTCGCGACGAGCGAGCGGGGAGCCCCACGACTCAGCCCACACACCCCATGTCCACTCGTGCAGCCCCCGCCGAGGCGCGTCCCGAAACCAACGAGCACCCCCGAGAGTGCGAGCGCCGCGAGGGGAAGCCCAGGAACGCCGAAGGAACGCGGCGAGAGCGCCGCTCCCACCACGCCCGCGAGCACGAGCCCTCCCAAAAATGCAGCCTGCCAGCCACGCTCACCGGGCACGGGCCGGAGGACGCCGCCGACGATCCCGCTCACCCCCGCGGTGCGCCCGTTGCTCACCCACAGCAGCGTCGCGGCGAGCCCGATCAGGACGCCTCCGAGCAACGCGCTGACGGGGGTGAACGACGCCGGCATGATACTCGCTGCTCCTGGGGCCGCTGGGCCTCAGCCCAGGAGGGCCGACGTGGGCGAGGAGCCAAGGTGCTCATCGAAACGCGCGGCCCACGCGTCTTCGAGCGGCATGCGCTCGGCCGGGCGGTACCAGTGTTTGAGCGCGAACTGCACGCCGAGCGCGGGGACGAGCGCCGCAGCCAAGAGGGCGAGCGGAGCCAACACAATGACCAGGGGCAGTGACATGCGGAAACCTCGCGTTGTTCCGCCTGTTGTGACAGCGGCCCCGCACGCTGTCCACCAAAAAGTTATTCTGTATGTTTTAGTGGAATACGCGAAAACGGACCCGACAGCGGGTTCCGTCACAGATCCGTGATCTGGTAGTCCTTGATCTTGTAGAGCAGCGCCCGGTGGCTGATCTCGAGGATCTCGGCGGCGCGCGTGCGGTTGCCCTTGGTTTTCTGGAGGGCACGCCGGATCAAGATTTCCTCGATGATGCGCATCGTCTTTTTGACGCTGAGCTCGCCGCTCGCGAGCTGCATCTGTACGGGATCGCGTGCCTCGCGCACCCGCTCCGGGAGGTCGGCGGCCGTGATGGTGTCGCTCTCGGTGAGGACCATCGCCCGCTCGATCGTGTTCTCGAGCTCGCGCACGTTGCCGGGCCAGGCGTACTCGTAAAGTAGACGGCGGGCCTCGGTGTCGAGGCCGCGAATCGACGTGCCGAGGCGGGCATTGTTCTTCGCGAGGAAGTGATCGATGAGGAGCGGGATGTCCTCGCGCCGCTCACGCAGGGACGGGCAGTGGATCAGCAGGACGTTGAGCCGATAGAACAGATCTTCGCGAAAGCGCCCCGCCTTGGTCTCGGTCGGGAGGTCGCGATGCGTCGCGGCGATGATGCGTACGTCGACCTGAACGTCGCGCGTCTCGCCGAGGCGCCGGATCTTCTCGTCCTCGAGCACGCGCAGGAGCTTCACCTGCAGAGCGAGCGGGAGCTCGCCGATCTCGTCGAGAAACAAGGAGCCACCCGTCGCCTCCTCGAAGAGGCCGTGGCGATCGTGGTGGGCGTCGGTGAAAGCACCCTTTTTGTGCCCGAACAGCTCGCTCTCCAGCAGGTTCTCGGGGATGGCACCGCAGTTGACCGCGACGAACGGGCCGCTGCGTTTGCTGCGACGGTGGATGGCGCGTGCAACGAGCTCCTTGCCCGCGCCGCTCTCTCCCGTCACGAGCACGGTCGTCTTGTATTCCGCGATCTTGGAGATGGTGCGGAAGATGTCCTGCATCTTGCCGCTCTTCGCGAGAATGTCCTCGAAGCGGTGCTCCTTGCGGATCTCGTCGCGCAGCGCGCGGTTCTCGCGCCGCAGCGACTCGCGCTCCTCGGCCTTGCGAAGCGCGAGCACGACCTCGTCCGGCTTGAACGGCTTCTGGACGTAGTCGTAGGCGCCGGCTTTGATCGCCTCGATCGCCAGATCCATGTTGCCGTAGGCGCTCATCACGATCACCGTCGCCTCGTTGCCCTTCGCCTTCAGCGTGGCGAGCAAATCGAGACCACCCATCTTCGGCATGCGCACGTCGGTGAGCACGACGTCGGGCCCGAACGAGTCCACGAGCGCGAGCGCCTCCTCCCCGGTGGGCGCCGTCTCCACCTCGTAGCCGTGCCGCCGGAGCAGCGTGCGGAGCACGAGCCGGAGATTCTCCTCGTCATCGACAACCAAGACGCGTCGCACTGTGAAAAAAATGCTACCCCCCGCCACCAGATACCGCAATCATTTCAAGGCCGGGCCAGGATTTCCAGGGTTTAGGGGCGCACCGCGAGCAGGAACGGGAGCGGTCGTGCTACCGGGTGGCCCATGCTGTGTGGCGCCGATCAGCTGCTCGTGGGTCCCTTGTCCGCTCTCCGCCGCCGCGTGCGCAGCGCGCGCGTCGGGGTCCTCACCCACGCCGCGAGCGTCGATCGCCGCGGCCGTCACCTGCTCGACGTGCTCGACGAGCTCGGCGTGTCGGCGCGCTTGGTGTTCGCACCCGAGCACGGGCTCGACGCCGACGCGCAGGCGGAGGTCTCGGTCGCCACGGCAGAATCCGACACCGACCGCGGGCGCCCGCCGGTCATCAGCCTGTACGGCAAGACGCGAGAGGATCTGGTGCCGCGCGCGGAGCATCTGGCCGAGCTCGACCTGCTCCTCATCGATCTCGCCGACGTGGGCTCGCGCTACTACACGTACGCGTGGACGGCGCTGCTCGCCGCACGTGCCGCACGCGAGGCCGGCATCCACACGGTCGTCCTCGACCGACCGAATCCGATCTCGGGCGATCCCGCAACGCTCGAGGGCGCCCCGCAGGAGCCCGGCTTCCTCTCGTTCGTGGGCCTCGAGCCGCTGCCCGTCCGCCACGCGCTCACCCTGGGCGAGATCCTGGCGCTCTTCTTCGAGCGCGACGGGCATGCGCTCGGCGCGGACGGCGCGCTGTCGATCGCGCCCGTCCTCGGGTGGGAGCGCTACCGCACGGCTTCGGCCTGGGGCAGGCCGTTCGTGATGCCGAGCCCCAACATGCCGTCGCTCGAGACGGCGCTCGTGTACCCGGGCGGCTGCTTGGTCGAGGGCACGAACCTCTCGGAAGGCCGTGGCACCACGGCGCCATTCCAGATCGTGGGCGCGCCGTTCCTCGACGGCCCCGCGCTCGCCAAGAGCCTGATCGCGCTGGGCGTGCCGGGCGCGCTCGTCCGGCCCGTCACGTTTCAGCCGACCTTCGAGAAGCACGCGGGCAAGCGCTGCCAGGGCGTGATGCTGCACGTGGCCAACCCCGAGCTGTTCCGGCCGATGGCGGCGTACCTCACGCTGATTGCGCTCGCTCGTGCGCAGGCGCCGAACGAGTTCGAGCTTCGCACCTCACCGTACGAGTTCGAGACGACGATCCCGGCGTTCGACTTGCTCACCGGCTCCGCCAAGGCGCGCGAGGCGCTCCTCACGGGGGCTCGCCCCGAAGACCTGGTCGAGCTCGTCACGCCGGTGGACCCGGCCTGGCGCGAAGCCGTCGGCGACGCCGAAAACCGCGTCGCGCGCGCGAGCCCCTGACGGCGCGCCGGCGCTCGGTGGCGTTGCGCCGCAAGCGCTCAAGCGCGCATCGCCGCTTCGACGGCGTCGGGATCCTTCGGGATGCTGCCGGTGAGCACGTCGGCGCCCGTCGCCGTCACGAGCACGTCGTCCTCGATGCGAATCCCCCGCACGTCGCCGAGCGTCGCGAGCACGCGCCGATCGAGCGCGGATTCGAGATCGCCCACCTCCTGCGGGCGCTCGAGCAGGTACGGGATGCGGTAGTAGCCCGGCTCGATCGTCACGATCATGCCCTCGGCCAGATCGCGGTCGAGCCTCAGGTAGCGGTCGCCGAAGCCGGTGCTGCGACGGCGGCCTGGCGCGTAGCCGGCCCGATCGCCGAGGTCCTCCATGTCGTGCACGTCGAGGCCGAGGAGGTGACCGATGCCGTGCGGGAAGAACAGCGCGGCGGCCCCGCGCGCGTAGAGGTCCTCGAGGTCGCCCTTGAACAGGCCGAGCGCGATGAGCCCCTCGAGCAGCTTCTTGCCGGCGGCTCGGTGCACGTCGAGGTAGCGCACGCCGGGTCGAACCGCCGCGATCGCAGCGGATTGCGCCGCAAGCACGACCTCGTAGAGCGCGCGCTGCGTGGCCGAGAACTTCCCGCTCACGGGCCACGTGCGCGTCACGTCGCTCGCCCAGCCCCCGGGTGTTTCGGCGCCCACGTCGGCCAGCACGAGATCCCCAGCTGAGAGCTGCCGGTGGTGGCGCTCGTCGTGCAGCACTTCCCCTTCGCGCGTCACGATCGGCAGGTACGCGTGGACGCACCCGGCGCGCACGATCTCGGCTTCCATCGCTGCGACCACGTCGGCCTCACGCAAGCCTGGGCGGGTTGCGCGCATGCCGGCGCGGTGAGCCAGCTCGGTGACCCGCCCAGCGGCGCGAACCTGCGCCACGGCGGCTTCGTCGTGCACCAAGCGCAGCGCGATGATCGCGTCCGCGAGAGCACGATCGACCCCTTCGAGGTCAGGACCGGAGGCCGGTTCGATGTCCCGCCCCACGAGCTCACTCTGAAAAAAGGCCGTATCGGCGTCTGCGGACGGCAGCGTCGCCGTGAGCGTCTCGATCGCGAGCTCGTCGAGCGGCCGCACCTCGAGCTCGAGCTCCTGCGACAGCTCGCCGAGCGTCGGCTGCGGTCCCGTCCACAGCGCCTCCTCGGCGTCGGGTGGCTCGGCGTACAACGTCGCTCCCTCGCGACTGATCAAGAGTGCCGCGCCCTCGAGCTGCCGGCCGACGAAGTACAAAAAATGACTCTCGGCTCGGAAGGGATAGCGGTTCCCTTGATAGTTTCTCGGGCGCGCCAGGCCAGAAACGAGAAGGGCCGGACCCTCGAGTTTCGCAGCCAAACGTTCGCGACGCGCTCGGTACGCAGCAACAGGAGTTGTTTCCGGCCACATCGGAATCACGCTTTCAGTCGATCCGGTCACGCTTCCGGGACGTAGTCGCTGGAAGCTGGCGGGCGTCACAGCGTAGCAGATACACTCCGCGCCACGTCGCCGGAAACCGAAGGGGTCCGGCCAGCATAGGAGCGGCGCGCAGGGCGGACTCTTCGTCCGTCGCGCCGCATGGGCGAGCCCCCTCGCCCTTTCACAAAGGACAATCTCACATGGCTTTCAATCTCTCGAAGACGCTCTCGACGACGGCAGCGACCGGCCTCTTGCTCGGTGCCATCACGGCCTGTGGCGGCAGCGCCCCTCCGGCTGAAGCGCCGCCCGCCCCGGCGGCCGACGCTCCGGCAACTCCTGCGGCTCCGACCGACTCGGCGGCTGCTCCCGCGGGCGATGCCCCGGCCGCTGCGGCCGAAGGCAAGTCTTGCTGTAAGGGCAAGAACACCTGCAAGAACAAGGGCGGCTGCAAGGGCGAGGACAACAGCTGCAACAACAAGAACGAGTGCGCGGGTCGCGGCGGCTGCAACGCTGCCTGCCCGAAGTGAAACGAGTCGCATGAGCCCGCGGCCGCTGTCCCCGACCTTTGGAGCAGCGGCCGCGCTCTTTTCGAACGGATTCGAAGCCGATCCGGACGCGCACCGCACCCTGACGCGCTGGTCTAAGGTGACGGCATGACCTCCGCGCGCCTCGGCGTGCCCGATCTCGGCGTAGGCATCGGGCTGCGCGTGCCGCACTATCAGCGGCTGTTCGCCGAACGCCCGGCGCTCGACTTCGTCGAGATCATCAGCGAAAATTTCATGGGGGTCGGCGGGCGACCGCGCTACCACCTCGAGCGCGCGCTCGAAACGTACCGCGTCGTCCAGCACGGCGTCGCGCTCGGCATCGGCGGACCCGAAGCGCCCACCGAGCGCTACCTCGGACGGCTGAAAGAGCTCGCGCGCGTCACGCGGACGCCCTGGGTGAGCGATCATTTCTGCTGGTGCGGAGCCGGTGGCGCGCACCTGCACGATCTCTTGCCGCTGCCCTTCACGCCCGAGCTCGTGCGCACCGTCGCCGACCGCGCGCGCCGGCTGCAAGACGAGCTCGGTGTGCCGTTCGCGCTCGAGAACACGTCGAGCTACCTCACCTACAAGGGCAGCGTGCTCGCCGAGTGGGAATTCATCGGCGAAATCGCGGAGCGCGCGAACATCGGCCTCTTGTTCGACGTGAACAACGTGTTCGTGACGGCCTACAATCACGGGCTCGATCCCGTGGATTTCGTGCGCCAGGTTCCGCACGAGCGCATCGTGCAGATCCACCTCGCCGGCCATTCGAACCTCGGCACGCACATCATCGACACCCACGATCGCCACGTGAGCGAGCCTGTGTGGGACCTCTACCGGCTGGCCATCGAGCTCACGGGTCCCGTCTCGACGCTGATCGAATGGGACGACCAGATCCCCGAGCTCGAGGTGGTGCTCGCCGAGGCGGCGCGCGCGAAGGTCGAGCGGGAGCGCGCGCTCGCGGCGCGCTCAGCAGGGCTCTCGACACTCGACGACGAATGCCTGCGTGCCGTTCGCGACGCAGCGCGGGCAGACCCGTCCCACAAGGATGATGCCGGACACGGCATGCGCCAAGGCGGCCCCCGCGAGAGCGCGGGCGTGAACAACGACGCGCCCGAGGCCGCCGAGTGACGAGCGCCGCGGAGCTGCAGGAAGAGCTGGCGGGATTCCTGCGCCATACGCGCGATCTCGCGCAGAACGAAGCGGCGCGGCGCTTCGCCGAAGCGCACCTCTCCGGCAACGAGCGACTGTCGCCCGTCGAGCAGCTCGAGATCTACCGCGAGCAGTTCTTCCTGAGGCACACCGACTCGCTCGTCGAGGATTTTCCCGGCCTCGGCGGCATCCTCGGGCAGGACGCGTGGAACGAGCTCGTGTGGGCGTACCTCGCGACCGTCGTCCCCACGAGCTACGATCTCGGCGAGCTGGGCGAAGGGCTTCCCGCGTTCATCGCGACGCGCGCCGGGCTCGCGCACCGCGACTTGCTCGTCGACATGGCGACCCTCGAGTGGCACCACGTGGTCGTCTTCAGCGCCCCGGATCACCCACGCCTCGATCCCACGAAGCTTTCGACCGTGCCCGAGGACGCGTGGGAGCGCGTGCGGCTCGTCACCGATCCCGCCCTCCGCCTCCAGCGCTTGCGCTATCCGGTGGGCGCGCTGCGGCGAAGGCTCGTCAGCGCGCAGGGCGCCGCGAACGCCGAGCCAGTGCCCCTCCCCGCCGAGGCGCCGAGCTTCTTGGCGATCCATAGGCGCGATCACCTGATCCAGCACGACGCGCTCGATCGGCTCGCTTTCGAGCTCCTTCACGCGATCGCGAGCGGTCAGCCACTCGGTGTCGCGTGTGAAACGGCCGCGACGCGTACCGGGGTCACGCTCGAAGCGCTCGGACCCTGGCTCGAGGGTTGGTTCGGAGATTGGGCAGCGCGGGGCTACGTGGTCGACGTCGTGGTCGGCGAGTAGCGCTTCCTCAGTTTTTGCGTTCTTCGAGCAGCTTCAAGTAGTGGAGCAGTGCCGTGCCGGCGTGCTGGGGATTGTCGATGCGGACGTGAAAATCCGTGGGCGTGTTCGGGATGCCACCGCGCATCATGCCGGGCGCGCGCATGACGTTCTGGGGGCCCGGCTCGAGCTGAAAGCGCATGAGGAACGCGAGCGCCTTCCTGATGCCCCACTCGAGCTCCTCGATCTCGCGAGCGGGTAAACCTGCGAGGCGCGCCGTGCGGAGGGTGGAAACGGCCGCCTCCATCCGCGTCGCCGTGCCGACCAGCGCCGGCGGAACGAACGGGCCAGCACTCGTCGCTCCGTCGTACTCGGGGTTGGCCTCGCGGTCCCAGATCGCCGTCGTGCGCACGGCTTCCTGCCACTCCATGCAGAAACGGAGCGCCTTCGGGTTCGGCGCCTTCTCCCACAGCGCCCCGAGCGCGTGACAGGTCCAGTGCTCGGCGCCCCAGAAATAGTGCCAACCGATGTACCAGAAGGGGTAGTCCACCAGGCGCTCGAGCGCGCGCCGCGCCGCGTCGAGATCGCCGGGATCGTGCGTCACGCGCTCGGCGCGGGCGAGCGCGAACGCTGCCTCCCCCGTGTAGTAGAGCACCTGCTTGTCGACGGGCTCGTCCTTCACCCGATCGTAAAAGTGCATGAACTCGCCGTCGGGCCGCTGCTGGCTACGAATGAACGCGGCGAGATCGCGCACCACGGGCATGAGCTCGGGCATGGAGCCGCCTTCGACGAGCTCGACGAGCGCGAGGAGCCCGAGCGCCGACGAGCCGAGATCGGCCCGATCGCCCACACCCACGCAACGATGTTTGCCGCAGTGCCCGAGGGCCTCTTGCGACAGGCGTCGTGCGGCGCGCGCGGCGGCGTCGAGCATGGTCGGCTCGCGCGTGTAGTTGGCCGTCTCGGACAAGTACCAAGTCGCGCCGCAATGGCGCGGCCAGTTGTAGTCGTCGGTCTCCTCGTTATCGATGCCGTTGACCTCGTAGCGGTACGAACCATCCGGACGCACCGCTCGGGCCAGGTAGCGCCCGGCGGAAACGGACGCCGTGCGCAGGTTCTGCTCGTTCACGGCCGGCGCCGGCTCCGGGGGGAGGCGATGGCGGAGCGCGAGCCGCCGGAACGTGCCGTGCTCGGTCAGCTCCTCCCGCGTGACGCCGAGCTCCCCGGCGAGCGCGTCGAGCACGACGTCGGGATCGACGCCGAGCTGGAGCCGAATCGGGCCGAGGATCAGCGCGTGGTTGTAGGCCTGCAGCGCGAGCAGGTCGTCCACCGTCGCATACGCGACTCGACCGTCGTAGCGCGCCTCGACGCCGTCGCGTCCCGGCACGAAAGACGCCCCGAAGATGACCGGCTGGGTGGACAACACGGGCCCCTCGTCGACCACGTCCTCGGCCACGCGCATGGCTCGCTGTTCGCGCGCCTTCTGAGAGAGCGCTCCTTCCACGTCCCGCGTGACCACGGCGCGCGAGCGACGTTTCCCCCCGACCCACGTGCTCACGATCGTGCGCTTGACCGAGCCACTCCGGTCGACGCGCAAGTAGTGCTCGAGCCCGAGCGTCGAAACGAGGAGCAACAGCGCGAACAGCGCGAAGAGGCGCGGGACCGTCAGCCGCTTCATGCAGCGCTCTCGCCCTCGGCGCTCGCCGCGGGCAGAGGTTCCGAGACCGGCGGCGTCCCCCGCCGAGCGCCGAGCCACCAGAGCTCGACCAGGGGGTAGACGACCGCGTACGGCAGCACCAAGAGCGTGACGAGCAGCATCAAGGTCACGCCTCCACGCCCGAAATCGCCGTGGATACCCGACAGGAACGCGACGCTCAGGAGCGCCGCCGTCACGAGCAGGAGGCCGACGCCGAGCAGCACCCGGGCCCCGAGCAGCAAGGCCCGCCGAGCGAGGGCGGGCCGCCCGATCACCAGACTGCTCGCGGCAGCGAGGGTGAACGTCGCACCGCCGACCACGATGTCGGTGGGCCAGAAACGTACCGGAAGCGCGAGCAACCCCGAGCCCAGCACCGTCGCCGGGATCAAATTGCCAACGGCGAAGGCGATCTCTTTCTTGCGCTCGAGCGAGGTGGGCACGTTGAGGGGGCCCATCGTGCCGCTCTAACGAGTGTGGTGCAACAGCCGAAACTTGCGTGGTTCCGCGGGGTTTGCTAGCTTCGCCAGGTGGGCGTCCCGTCAGAGTGGCTCGAATCGGCACGCCGCGATCGCGGTGCCGCCCTGATGGGCGTGCTGAACGTCACGCCCGATTCGTTCTACGACGGGGGCCGCTTCGCTTCCGAAGCCGCCCAGCGGGCACAGATCGACCGGATGCTGGCCGAGGGCGCGAGCATCATCGACATCGGGGCCGAGTCGTCGCGCCCGGGCGCCGAGGCCGTCCCCGCGCCCATCCAGCTCGACCGCATGGACGCCGCGCTCCGGCACGCTGTCGCGCGCGGGGCCGTCACCTCGGTCGACACCACGAGCCCGGAGGTCGCGGCTCGCGCCCTCGAGCTCGGCGCCTGCATCGTCAACGACGTCTCCTGCCTCGCCGACCTCGAGCTCGCGCGTGTGACGGCCCGTGCGGGCGCGACGCTTTTGATCATGCATGCGCGCGGACCGATGAGCCAGCAGGCGGGCTTTTCGAGGTACGCGGACGACGGCTATGCCGACGTCGTGACCGAGGTGCGAGCCGAATGGCGCGCCGCACGCGAGCGCGCCGTGGCCGCAGGGCTTCCCCCGGCCGACGTGTGGTTCGACCCGGGTCTCGGGTTCGCCAAGAACGCGCGTCAGTCGTTCGAGCTCTTGGCACGCCTGGGCGAGCTCGCCGCAGAAGGTGCCCCGTTGGTCGTCGGCGCGAGCCGCAAATCCTTCATCGCTTCGCTCGACGGCTCCGCACCGACCGATCGCTTGGGTGGAACGATCGCGGCCGGGCTACTCGCGGTGGAGCGCGGCGCGTCCGTGCTTCGCGTTCACGACGTGCTCGCCCAGCGTCAGGCCCTCGACGTCGCGCGCCGCGTGAGCGTCCCCACAAGCCGAGCGGAGGCGCGCGATGCCTGAGCTCCTGCGCGCTTACTTCGCGAGCCGCGCGCCCGCGAACTACCTGCGCGACGCGCTCGACATCTTCATCGTCTATTACGTCGTCTACCGCGCGCTGCTCGTGCTGCGCGGCACGCGCGCGATGCAGGTCGGCCTCGGCATCTGCGTGCTGTTCGGGCTCTACCTCGTCGCCCAGGCGCTCGAGCTCGTCACCGTGGTCACGCTCATGGGCGCGCTCATCTCGAGCATGATCCTGATCATGGTCGTGGTGTTCCAGAACGACATCCGGCGCGGCTTGCAGCGGGTCGGCAGCCGAGCCTGGTTCGGCACGCTCTCGCGTTCGCAGGAGAGCCGCGTCATCGAAGAGGTGGTGGAGGCGGCGACGGAGCTCGCGCGGCACCGCATCGGAGCGCTCATCACGTTCGAGCAGGACGCGAACCTCGACGAATTCGTGGGCGTGCACAAAGGGCAGGTCGTCGACGCGCAGGTCTCGAGCGAGCTCTTGGTCTCACTCTTCGTTCCGGAAGGCGTGAACAAGCTGCACGACGGCTCGGTCGTGATCCGCAATCTGCGCATCGCGAAGGCCGGCGTCTTCTTCCCGATGCCGGAAGGGCGCGTCATGGATCAGAGCTTCGGCTCTCGGCACCGCGCCGCGCTCGGCATCACGGAAGAGACGGACGCCGTCGTCGTGATCGTGAGCGAGGAGCGCGGCACCATCAGCTTCTGCTTCAACGGCAACATCGCGACCAACCTCGACGGGCCCAAGCTCCACGCGATGCTGGAAGCGATGTTCAGCCCGAAGGTGCGCAAGACGCCCCGCAAGCCCAAGTCGGGCCGCGAGTCGCTCGAGCCGCCGGTGAGCGTGCGCCGCGAGAACGACAAGACTCCGCTCGGCGAAGAGCCGCTGCGCATCAGCTTGGTCGGGGAAGAGCCGGGGTCGCGGCGCCGCTCGAAGAGCGATCCTCCGCCGCCCCTGCGCGTGGCCCAAAGCACTCCCCCGCCCCCGCTGCTGGTGCCGGAGCCGGCGGAGCCCTCCGAGCCCTCGACGGCCGGCGTCGACGCCGATGACGCGCCGCCCGATCCCGAAGGCGATCTGCCGCGAGGCAGCGGATGACGATCGGCGACAGGGTCGCGGCGACGGGCACGTTCATCCGCGAATCGTTCACGGAAAATCTCGGACTGAAGGCGCTGTCTCTCGCGTTCGCGGTGGGGCTCTTCTTGTTCCTGTACGGCCAGCGCGACGAGCAGCAACGAACGGTCGCCGTGGGACTCAGCTTTCGACCGCCCGCGGAGGATTCGGCGCGCGAGCTCATGACCCAGCTGCCGGCCACGATTCACGCCACGCTGCGCGGCCCGGCGCACGTCATCGATCGGCTCGTGCAGTCGGGCATTCCGCCGCTCACGATCGACTTGCGAAGCGGCGAGCGCGAAAGCATCACCTTCAACGAGCGCATGTTTTCCCTGCCGCCCGAGACGCACGTGCGCGCCACCGACCCGCCCAGCATCGAGCTCGAGTGGGAAGACGTGATCGCGCGCCAGATCCCGGTTCAGGCGTCGATCGCCGGACAACCTGCCGAAGGTTACGTCGTGAAGGGCGAACCCGACGTGGAGCCCAAGCAGATTGCCGCGCGCGGACCCGCGAGCGCCGTGGAGGTGCTGCAGTTCGCGCGGCTCGCTCCGTTCGACGTGTCGGGGCTGAGCGAGGGGGTCCACCGCCGTCGCATCGCCCTCGACGCGCCCCCCACGCGGGTACGCTACCTGGGTCCGCCGGCGGCGACGGTATCGGTGACGATCGGTCGCCGCCTGACGGAGGCGAGCTTCCAGGGTCGCACCGTGGAGGTGGTCGGGCCAGCGATCACGGGCGTCTCGCCGCGCACGGTCGACGTGACCGTGGTGGGGCCGCCCGAAGTGGTGCAATCGCTCCGCGCGGAACAGGTCGTGCCGCGCGCCAACCTGATGAAGGCGCCCGGTCTCGATCTGAAGGATCTTCGCCACGGCTCGGTCGAGCTCCCGGTCACGGTCGAGCTCGCGGGGGCTCAGGCGCGGGTTCAGCCGCCGACCGTCACCGTCAAGTGGTAGCGGTGCGCCGGTCCGGGTCGAGGGCTTCGACGTAGTCACCGTCGGGCTCGACGAAGATCCGCTTCATTTCCGGCATCTCCGCGCGAATTCGCTCCTCGATGGCGTCGACCGTGCGCTCGACGTCCACGAGCGTCATGCCGGCGCTGAAGCGCACCTTGAGTGCGAGCAGGATCGCCTCCGGCCCGAGGTGCAAGCTCAAGAGCTGCGTCACGGCCTCGACGCCCGGCGTCGCCGTCGCCACCGCCGCCGCGCGCGCCCGAAGCTCGGGACTCGCGCTCTCACCGATGAGCAGGCTGTGCGTGTCCACGGCCAAAAGCAGACCAATCGCGCACAGCAGCACCCCGATCACGATCGAGCCCACCGCATCGGGGACGACGCTGCCCGTGGCGTGGGAGATCCCGAGCGCCCCGAGCGCAATGAAAAGGCCCAGCACCGCTCCGCTGTCTTCGAGCAGCACCACGGGGATCGTCGGATCCTTGCTGGCAAAGAGCGCCTGAAAGAACGGACGGCCGCGCCGCGAGCGCTGAAACTCGCGCACGGCGACGGTGAAGCTCCCGAGCTCGAGGGCAAGCGACAACCCGAGCACGATGAGCGGCATCAGCACCGACGGCGGTGCCGCCTCGTCCGGAGCGCGCAGCTTGTGGACGCCCTCGAAAATCGCGAACACGCCGCCGAGGAGGAACAACGTGAGGGAGACGACGAACGCCCAGAAGTAGCGCTCCCTTTCGCGCCCCAGCGGATAGCGCGTCGGCTCCGTTTTCACCGCAAGCACCATCCCCACGAGCAGGAGCGCCTGGTTCGTCGTGTCGGCGACCGAGTGCACGCCCTCGGCCAGCATCGTGACGCTGCCCGACAGGGCCGCGACCACGAGCTTGACGATGGCGATCCCGGCGTTGGCAGCCAGCGCCGCCAACACGACCTTTTTTCCGCCTGAATGCGACACGCGGCGCGAGCATATCGCATCGCCGCGCGCGTGGAGTGGCCGAAGCGGTCCGCGCCTCGCGCCGCGCTACCAGACGTAGCTCGGAAACGGCCGTCCCGGCTTGGCGAGCAGGTAGCCTTGCACGAGATCGCAGCCACACTCGACGACGACGTCGCGCTCGGCTCGCGTCTCGACGCCCTCCGCTACCACGAGCAAGCCGAGCTCCTTGCAGAGCGTGGTGACGGAGCGCACGAGCGAGCGCTTCGTGGGATTTTGGTCGATGCCGCGAATCAGGGACATGTCGAGCTTGATGAGCTCCGGCTCGAGCGTGACGAAGCTCGTGAGGCCGGCGTAGCCCGCGCCCAGGTCGTCGACGGCGATGCGGTACCCCTGGGCGCGGAGCCGTGCGATGCGTTCGCGCGCGTCGCTCACGTCGTCGAGCGCCGCTCGCTCGGTGATTTCGAGCACGACGCGCGACGCGATCGAAGCCAGCAGCGTGTCTTCGGAAAACAACGTGGCGTCGAGGAGATCGCGCGAGTGCAGGTTGACGAACAGCACCGCGTCCCCCTTCATCGCGACGATGGGCTTGGCTGCGGCGGCACGAATGGCACGACCGAGCTCGTCGACGCGATCGAGCCGTTCGGCTGCATCGAGGATCGCACCGGGGTTCGGCAGCGAAGCCTCGCCGCTGCGCATCAGGGCCTCGTACCCGAACAGCGAGCCGTCCGAGGCGCGCACGATGGGCTGATACGCAATCCACAGCGTCTCGAGCGTGCGGTCGAAGCTCGACTCGAGCGCGAGAAGATCGGCTCCGCCGAGCCCTCCACCACTGAGCAAGGCGAGCGCTTCCTGTTTGAGTCGCGCAATGCGCCCCAAGCGAACGGCGCGCCCCATCACGCGCGTGAGCTCGTCGAGGTCGACGGGCTTTTTCAGGTAGAGCAGCGCGCCGTGTCTGACCGCCTGAATGGCGCTCTCCACGTCGGGCGAGCCGGTGATGAGAACGACCGGTACGTCCGCGTCGCGCTGCCGAATCGCCTTGAGGAGCTGGATCCCGGACATCTCCGGCATCGCGATGTCCGAGACGACTGCGTCCACCGGAGTCGCGCGAATGACCTCGGTCGCTTCCCGACCGTTCGCAGCGAGCAGGACCTCGTAACCCGCGCTGCGGAGGGCTCGCGCGAGCAGCCCGCGGCTCGCGTCGTCGTCATCGGCTACCAGGATACGCGGTTGGGCGAAGCTCGGGGCCGTCGCAAGCGACGAAACCGCTGGCTGCTCCCGCACGGACGAAGTCATGAAACCCTCAGGAACAACGTAACATAGCCCCTCGCGGCGCGGAGGGGGGCGTGGGAGGAGGCGGTGTGGGGGGACGCGGTTCGGGGAAACCGCCTCGCAACCCAAGGCTTCGCATGGCGCCTGTGTAAGGAGGTGTGTGCGCACACTGCGGGCGAATTCGGGCGTCGAGCCGCGAACTTGGCTAACCTTGTCGATTGCGCGGTATCGGCCGCGAGGGTGCCGTGACGACAGAGGGTCGAACAGCCAATTCCGAGCAGTGGAGCGAGGAGCTCGTCGAGCTCCGGCGAGCGCAGGCCCTCCACGCCGGCGAAGCGCGCGTGCTCGAGATGATCGCCGAGGACGCGCCGCTGGCGGAGACGCTACGGGCGCTCGCTCGTGCGTTCGAAGCGCACGCCGACGGCATGCTCGCCACCGTATTGCTCGTCGAAGACGGTCGCGTGCGTCACGGCGCTAGCCCGAGCTTGCCGGAGGCGTGGGCGCGTGCGGTCGACGGCGAGCCGATCGGTCCCAATCGCGGCTCTTGCGGTACCGCCGCGTTCCTGAAGGAGCCCGTGATCGTGAGCGACATCGAGCACGACCCGCGCTGGGCGCTCTACGCCCAGGGTGCGCTCGCTCTCGGGCTCCGCGCGTGCTGGTCGATCCCGGTCCTGGACCAGCGCCGAGAAGTCCTCGGCACCTTTGCCTTCTACTACACGAGCCCACGCGAGCCGACCGCGGCGCTGCTCGGCCTCGCCACGCGCGCGAGTCACATCGTGACCGTTGCGATCGAGCGGCATCGCCAGCGAGCCCAAGAGCAGCGCCTGGAGCGCGAGCTCGCGGAGCTGCGCGGGCGCGAGCAGCTCCACGCCGTCCTCGACCTGGCGCCGAGCGCGGTCGCCATCACGCGCGACGGAACCGTTCGCTACGCGAACCGCAAGTTCGTGGAGCTTTTCGGCTTTGGCGTGGGCGGGAACGCGCGCGACCGCGTGGTCGACACGAGCGTTCGCGACCGCATCCTCGCGGACATTGCGGCGGGCCGCCCCGCGCAGGACATCGAGCTCAAGGCGCGTTCGCAAAGCGGCGAGCTGCTCGACCTGCTCGCAGCGTACCGCCCCTTCGAATACGAGCACCTCCCGAGCGTCTTGCTCTACCTCGTCGACGTGACCCGCCTGAAGGAGGCGCAGCGAACGGCCGAGGTCGCCATGCGCACCAAGACCGTGTTCTTGAACAGCATGAGTCACGAGATCCGTACACCACTGAATGCCATTCTGGGCTACGCGCAGCTCCTGCAGCGTGACGGCAATCTCACCGACGAGCAGCGTCGCACGATTGACGTCGTCGATTCGAGTGGGCGTCATCTGTTGAAGCTCATCAACGATCTCTTGACCCTGGCGGCGACGGAGCAGAGCGGTTCCGACGGTCCCGCGACGCACGCAGGCCCGAACATTCGCGATACGCTGGCAGACGACCAGGACCCGGAGCCGGCCGCGCGCGCGTCACACCTGGCCGCGCTCGTGCCGCGCCTGCCCGGAAGCCTCGTGCAAATGCTGCGTACGGCGGCCGTCGAGGCGCGCGCGGGTCGCATTGGAGAGCTCGCAAAGGAGGCGCGCGCGCATTCGGAGGACGCCGCGCTCGAGATCGAGCGGCTGGTCGAGGAATTCCGCTACGAGACGCTGCTCGACGCGTTGAAGGGCGGAGAGCATGACTGAACCGGCTTCCGGCCTGCCGAACATCCTGGTCGTCGACGACACGGCCGAGAACCTGAGGCTGCTCGCCAGCATGCTCGGCGCCCAGGGCTACGAGGTCCGCCCCGTGACGAACGGTCGCCAAGCGCTGCAAGCCGTCGAGCGCGACCCGCCCGATCTCATCCTGCTCGACATCAACATGCCGGAGATGAACGGCTACGAGGTGTGCAAAGAGCTCAAGTCTCGGGAGCGCTCGCGCGACGTGCCGGTCATCTTCCTCACCGCGCTGACCGACGTGACCGACAAAGTGCGGGCTTTCGAGGTCGGCGGCGTCGACTACGTCACGAAGCCCTTCCAAGTCGAGGAGGTGCTCGCCCGCGTGCGCACGCACGTGGCCCTCTGTCGCGCCAAGCGGGAGCTCGAGAAGAGCTACGACCGCCTGCAGGAGCTCGAGACGCTGCGCGACGACCTGGTGCACATGGTCGTGCACGACATGCGAACGCCGCTCATGGTCGTGCAGGGCCACCTCCAGCTGCTCCGTTCGAACGGGGCCGTGCGCGGCGAAGACGCGATTGATCTCGAAGCGGCGCTCACGGGGGCCCACGTCCTCACCCGCATGGCGCACGATTTGCTCGACGTGCGCCGGATGGAGGAGGGAAAGCTCGAGCTCGACCGCCAGCCGCACGACCTTGGCACGATCGCCGGCGACGTGAGCCGGGGGCTCGGTGTGCTCGACCGGGCACGCACGATCGAGGTCGACGTCGAAGGCACGCCGAGCGTGGTGTGTGACGGCGGGCTCGTGCGCCGCGTGTTCGAGAATCTCGTCGGCAACGCCGTCAAGCACACGCCGGCAGGCGGCCGCGTCACGATCGGAGTCGCTGCGAACGACACGGGCGTGCGCGTGAAAGTCATGGACGAAGGCACCGGCGTTCCGCTCGAGTCCCGTGCGCGCATTTTCGAGAAGTTCGAGACGGGTGCGCGCAAGGACCAGCGTTACCATTCCGCGGGCCTCGGCCTGGCTTTCTGCAAGCTCGCAGTCGAGGCACACGGCGGGCGCATCGGCGTCGGTTCGGGCGAGCCGCGGGGAAGCATCTTCTGGTTCGAGCTCCCGGCGTGACGCGTGCTCGTGACGGCGGCGTTCAGAGCAGCTTCGTGAGTGTCTCGATTTCGAGCTCCGTCGCGAGCCGTGAAAGCTCGCGAACCGCGCGCTCGTGCCCCGCCGGCGCGGTAGCGAGGATGGCTGGAATGCGCGCGACGTAGCCGAGCTCGAACGCATTCTTCAGCGCGCCGACCGTTTCCGCGCCGAGCGCCTGCACGTCGGCTCGCGTGAGCGAGGGGGACCGGACCGAGACGGGCGGAGCGGGGGCCTCCCGCACGAACGCTAGACCGAGGTGCTTCTCGAGCGCGGCCCAGATCTCGTCCTCGCGGAAGGGCTTCGTGATGAACTGATCCGCGCCGCTCTGGAGCACGCTGCCCTGCTCGTCCTGAAAAACGGACGCGCTGACGAGCACGACGGGGATGCGCCTGCCGTCCTCGAGGCGCCTGATCTCGCGAGTGGCCTCCACGCCGTCGAGCAAGGGCATTTTCACGTCCATGAAGACGAGGTCGGGGCGGGCGGTCCGACACGCCACGACCGCCGCGGAGCCGTCCGCCGCCTCCGTCGTCGCGATGCCCACGCGGCCGAGGAGCGCGGAGAGGACGCTCCGATTGTTCTCGTCGTCGTCGACGACCAAGATGCTCGGTGCGCGCTGCCCGGCCGCGAGCGCGATCACGTGTCCTTCGGTGGAACGGAGCGCTTCGACCTCCGCGGCCGCCGCCAGCTCCACCGGGAGCTCGAGCGTGAAGGTCGTGCCCACGCCGAGCTCACTCGCGACCGTCAAGCTGCCGCCGAGCAATCGGGCGAAGTCTCGACTGATGGCCGCCCCGAGCCCCGTTCCGGTCTGGGCGGTGAGGCCACTCCGCGTCTGTTCGAAGGGCGCGAACACCTGCTCGAGCTCGGTCGGCGCGATGCCGACGCCCGTGTCCGAAACCTCGAACACGAGCCGCGTCGTTGCGGCACCGGGCGTGGCGCTCGCGCGCAGCGTGACGCCGCCGCGGGTCGTGAATTTCGCGGCATTGCCGAGCAGGTTCAGGAGGATCTGACGTAGCTTGGCGGCGTCCGAGCGCACGTAGCGCGGCAGTGCCGCTACCCCTTCGAGCGTGAAGCCGAGCCGCTTCGCTTCCAACGAAGCGCGCACCATGCCGTCGACGTCGAGGATGGCAGCATGCAGATCGAAGGCCACCTTGTTTGCTTGGGCGCGACCGGCCTCGATCTTCGACATGTCGAGCACGTTGTTGATGAGACCGAGCAGGTGATACCCGCTCGTCAGGATCTTGCTCATGCGGTCGCGATCCCGCGCCGACAGGTCGGAATCCCGCGCCATGAGCTGTCCGAAGCCGAGAATGGCGTTCATCGGCGTGCGGATTTCGTGCGACATACTCGCCAGGAACGCGCTCTTCGCGCGGCTCGCGCTGTCGGCACGCTCCTTGGCGTCTTCGAGCTCGAGCGTGCGCTCGCGCACGAGCCCCTCGAGCTCGAGCTCGCTCGCCTTGACGGTGTCGAACGACCGCTGAACCTGCGCGGCCATCTGATTGAAGGCCCGGGCGAGCGTTCCGAGCTCCTCGAGCCGACTGTCGGGCACCCGCACGCCGAGATTTCCGCGCGCCAGCGTGCGCGTCGCCTGGGCGAGGCTACGCAGCGGAGCGGTGACCGTGGAGGACAGGATCGCGGCGAGGGCGAGCGACAGGAGCAGAGCGAGCGCGAAGACCAGCGCCGAACGGCTGTTGCCTTGTCGCACACCGGCCAAGTAGTACGCCTCCGGCATCACGGTCGTCAGCACCCAGGCCTCGTGTCCGCCGTGCGGATTTTGGTACGTGGATGCGCGGGCGAGCCACGATTCGCGCGAAAGGGGCCGTGCCGTGACGTGATCGAAGCGAAACTGTAGGTCTTGCGCGAGCGGTCGCCCCGCGAGCTTCGTCGCGAGCTCGGCTCGCGTCGCCGCCACGATCGGGTCGCCGGGAGCCGACGAAGCGACGAGGGCACCCGCGCGATCGAGCAGGAACGCTCGACCATGCTTCGACGCGGGCAGGCGGGCGAGCAGCTCGTTCAACCCGCGCGGGTCTGCCGAGGCCGTGTGCTCGGCCGTCCAATAGGCGTCCACGCGCAGCTTGATGCCTTCCGAAATCTCCTGATGCAGCCGGGTCGCGAGCTTGTTGGCGTCTTCCTCCGCGCTGCGCAGCGTGACGTAAGCCGTAACGCCGACCATGAGCAGCACGAGCGCAATGAACGGGGTCACGATGACCATGCGGATGGGCCAGGTCTTCCGCTCGAGCGGGCCCGCGACGCTCCCCGGGGTGCTGCTGCCCGCCTCCGAGGTACGGCCGTGCCGCCGGAGCGGCCGGTGACGCACGTGGTTGGGGATTTCGGCCCAGAACAGGCCCAGGCGCCGCGCGAGCGGCAGTGCACCGAGCATCGCGAACGGCGCGAGGAGCCACGTGATGCTGGTGGTGAAAAACAGCGCGGACGTGATGCTGCGATACGAAATCTCGGGCGTGAACTGCTCGGAACAGAGGTAGCCCCACAGCACGGGCTCGAAGCTCATGAAGAGCACGACGAAGGTTAGGTAGCGGAGCCACGTGCGAGGTTTCCGGAAATCGGGGTCCTCGCCGAGCAACTGGTATCCGAGCCAGAAGCACGCGGGGTTGATGAAGTACCCGGGGAGCCAGTCGAGCAGAAACGCGGGCGGTACGCCCTCGATCAGATCCGAGAGGCCGTACGCGAAGGGAATCGTCACGAGCGCCGGGTAGCCGAACAGGACGACGCACAAGAATACCGTCAGGTCCTTGAGCGACTCGAAGGTTTGCGCGCCGGGAACGAGCACGACGAAAGAGCCCGCGTACCCGCTCAGCGTCACGAGCAGGAACGTGATCGGCATGCTCAGAACGGCTCGCGCGTCCCAGGCTTGGGTTTCGCGACCGAGCCCCCACCCGCCGCGGAGTCGGAACGTGAGCCCGCCGAACGCGCAGAGCGCGAGCACGAGCCCGAGGAAGAAGCTCAACCGTCCCCAGACACCGAGCAACGGGCCCGGGAGGCTCGCAAAGGTGAGCTCGAGCCACTCGATGACCGCTGCCATGGGTCCCCTCATTTGCCGCGCCCTAGCGGAGGCAACGCAAGGAGAAGCAAGAGCCTACGGCACTTCGTGCAGCACCGCTAGCACCCCACGGACCGGTGTTTCGCTCAAGCGACCGGCCGCCTTCAAGCGCCGCATGCACGGTTCGGCCAGGTCGCCCGCCACCACCGAAATGAAGCGCAGGGAGCGATCCACTCCCGCGACCGCTCGGCACGGAGGGAGGTCGGCCATACGAACCTTGGGCAAGTGGTGGTCCTCGTGACGCGAGCTCGCAAACTCGAGAGAGAACGGAACGAGATCCCCGAACGCGAACCAGTAGTACGCCGCGTCGCGCGCGCCGATCGGGTGGCCCTCGTGCGGTTCGAGCCATACGGTGTCGCCCGCGCGCAGCTGCTGCTGAATCCACGCGACATCGCGAAAGTACGTCGTGGGCTCTGGCGCGCGTCGAAGCTCGCGCCAGGCGATGAAGTAGAGCGCCATCGCGCAGGTGAGCGCAAACCCGGCGGCACCGATGCGAACGCTCGGCCTCGCACGCCCGGGCAGGTAGCTCGCGAGCAAGCGTCCGACGGCTGCTTGCGCACAGCCGTACGTCACCGCGATCGCCGAGGACCACATGAGATAGTACTGCGACCAGAGCCGAGGCCACGGGTGCACGAGCACCATCTCGGCGAGGGCCACGGGCCCGAGCGACATGACGAGCAGCCAGGCGGGACGATCCGTCAGGCCTCGCCAGACCCGGGGGACGGCGCAGGCCAAGACCAAGACCGACCAGCCGAGCGCCGCGCAAAGCGGTCGAAATGGGAACGCGCAATAGTGGAAGGCCTGTCGGTGGAGGAACCAGTCGCCCACCACACCGGACCTCGTGAACCACGAGGCAAACTCCACGTTGTAGGTCAGTACGAAGAACAGGAGGTCATCGACGCTGGCCAGGCTTAGCAGCACGCCCAGCGCCGTCCCTCCGACGGCGACCGCCGCGCCCAACGTCCACGCCAATTGGCGACCGCTCCGTTGCTTCGCCAACCAGTAGCCCGCGTAGACGACGAGCGCGAGGGTGACCACGGGCCACTTGGGGTTCCACAGTGCCGCCACGCCGAGCAACCCCAACCCGACCCCTACGCTGATGGCGCCGCGCCGCGTCGCCCGGCGCTTCACCATCAGGAGCGCACCGACCCAGAACAAGGCCAAGGCCGGGGGATCGTGGCGCACGTCCGCCACCCCGCGCAGAAAGGTCAATTCGGAGCCCAGCACGCTCGCCAGCACGACGACGGGCGCCGCAGGACTACCCGACACGCGATACGCGAAGAGGCCGGCCGCGAGAGCACCTGTCGTGCCAAACAGCGCCATGAGCACGCGTGCCCACGTGAGGAACCGCGCGACATCGAGGCGAGGAAACTCGACGCTGCGCTCGCTCGGCTGCACCACCTGCAGAAGGTGCGGCAAGAGAGGCGAATGGTCTTCGGCGAAATCCCGGTAAATTCGCCGGTCGTCGGACATCAGCCACGATGCGTGGAGGTGCTCGGCCTCGTCGAACGTGGGCGCTCGCGGCAACTGCGCACGCACCGCCAGCACGTTCATGACGAAGATGGCGAGCAGGCACACGCCGGATGCCGTCCATCGCACCTGCCGCCGCGTGAACGGCCTCATTCGCGATTATTGAGCGGGAGTGCCCGCGGCGCGCAAGCGGGGTGAAATGCCCCAGTCGAGTCCCCGCGCTGCAGCTGCACCGGACGGCGGATTCGGCACGCCGTCTTCGGCGTGCTTGCACGTCACCGCGGGCTTACGCGGCGCGACAGGGCAGACACCGGCACGAGCCGCGGGTCGCCCACCGGGCGGCGGGGCGCGCGTGGCACGGCGTGAGCGTAGAAGCGCTTCCACCCGCTACACAGGTAGCTGAGGTTCCCTTCACCCGGGCGCGTCTTGAGCAAGCGCGTGCGCGGGCATTCCCCCCAGCAGAGCGTGAGATACGCACAACTGCGACATTCGCTCGGCAGCGTGTTGTGCTTGGCAAGGCCGAAACCGAGCTGTTCGAGCGAGAACACCATCTCCGCGAGCGGGCGCTCGCCGAGCTTGCCGAGCTCATACTCGGGATAAACGTAGTGGTCGCACGAGTAGACGCGGCCGTCGTTCTCGAGCGCGACGTTCTTGCCGCAAATCGGGCTCTGCGTGCAGAGGTGCGCGGGGCGACCCGCGATCTGATCGAGCATCGACTCGAAGAGCGGTGAGCCCGAGGAAGCGGCGATGGACGTGGAGCTCGAGTGCGACAGCGCGGCGTGCGCCTCGCCTCCCGAGAGTACCGATGACGGGCGTTACACCCGTGCCGGAGGCAACGCCAAGGGCGCGAACGGTAGAGACGGCGGCTGCGCGATCGTCGCTCCCCGTCAGGCTTCGACGCGCGGCTCATGGCTCGGAGTGCTCGCCGGTGCGGTGCTGGCGCTCGGACGAAAGTGCGGGAGGCCGGGCGCGAGGGTGCGCTACCAGCCGGCCCTGCCGAGGTCGCGCACGTCGCGGGCGAGCACCGGGGCCTAGTGCACCGTGATCCCCGCCGACCGGAGCCGCTTCTGCGCTTCGCGATTGGTCGGGTCGAGCAGCGCGGCTTCGCGCCATTCCCGCGCCGCGCCTGCCTTGTCGCCCGATTTGGCGAGCGCGTCCCCGAGCACGAGCCGCGCGCCGGAGTTGCGGGGAGCCACGTCGACGGCGCGGCGCGCCCAGAGCACCGCGGGCTCGAGGTCACCGAGCTGGAGCAGGACGTAGGCGAGGCCGCTCCGCGACGCGTTGCTCCGCGGCTCGAGCACGGCGGCGCGTCGGAAGGCGCGTTCGGCCGTCACGAGATCACGGCGGCGCAGTGCCTTGTCGGCCTGCTTCGCCGAGCGCGTGACGATGGCTCGCACCGCGGCTTCGTTCGTGGGGTCGACGCGCGCGCCCGCGAGCCAGGCCCGCTTCGCTTCGGCCTCGTTGCCCGTGCGCGCCAGCGCGTCGCCGAGAGCGTCTTGCGCGCCGAGCTCGTTCGGATCGAGCTCCACGGCGCGCCGCGCCCATTGCTCCGCATCAGGCCCGTCCCGCTGGAGCAAGAGCACGAGTGACAGCTCCAGCGCGATCTCGGCGTTCTTGGGATTGTACTGCGCCGCCCGGCACAAGGACGTCTGCGCCAGAGGCAGGTCCCCTCGCACGATCGCCGAGCGGCCGGCTCGCATCGCGTGAAGCGCCGCGCCCGGGTAGAAGCCGCCGTGCGGTGGGTCGCTGGCGAGCAGCGTCGTGCAGCCTGGAACATCGTGACCCGAGCCATCGGCGGTCACCGGCGCGACGGAACGTGCCGAAGCGACAGGCGCAGGTGCCGGGGCCTCACTCGCCGCGGGCGGCGGCGCACGTTTCGGCGGTTCTTCGCGCACGAGCTCGCGCGCGGCGACCCGAGGCTCGGGAGTCGAATGCGGGCTGAGGAGCCAGCGCCCACCGGCGTAGAGCAGCACGACCGCGAGGCCCTGCAACGCTCCGAGGCCGATCAGCACGGCGGCGACGCGACGGGAAATCCGCTTGCCGTGAAGCTTCGCGTCTTGTCGCGCGAACCACGCGCCGAGATCGTCCCAGCGCGCGGCGAAGCCGTCTGCCGCCCGCACGCCCGGCGCGGCTGCCGGGGGAAGCGCGGCCGCGAGCGTCACCGCGGGCGGAGTTCGCTCTTGCTGCGGCGTGCCGAGCTCCGAACCCAGCGCCGCGGCTTGGAGCGTCGGCATCGGCTGCGCGGGCATCTGGGCCGACGCACTGAGCGGGAACGGCGCGACCGGCAGCGGCACTGCAGGC
>Ga0070682_100000334_pt1 | contig 32362 bp, 30 predicted proteins | sample KBSC63LmetaG_FD_64668 | JGI IMG/M metagenome (GOLD analysis project Ga0070682, IMG submission 64668) | Corn rhizosphere microbial communities from Kellogg Biological Station, Michigan, USA - KBS C6-3L metaG | ecosystem: Host-associated > Plants > Roots > Rhizosphere | place: USA: Michigan...
CCCAGCGCCCGGAACTCGAATTTGTTGCCGGTGAAGGCGAACGGCGAGGTCCGGTTGCGGTCGCCGCCGTCCATCGGCAGCGGCGGCAGCACCTGCGCCCCGAGGTCGAGGAACGAAGCCGGCGTGTTGGGATCGCCTTCGCCGGTCGAGATCGCCTCGAACACTTTTTCGAGCTCGCCGCCGAGGAAGATCGAGATGATCGCCGGCGGCGCCTCGTTCGCCCCGAGGCGGTGGTCCTGGCCGATGTTGGCGACCGAGGCCCGCAGCAGGCCCTGGTGCTTGTTGACCGCCTGGATCACCGCGGTGCAGAAGAAGAGGAAGTGGATGTTGTCCGCCGGCGTGTCGCCCGGGTTGAGCAGGTTGTCGCCGGTGTCGGTTCCCATCGACCAGTTGTTGTGCTTGCCGGATCCGTTGACGCCGGCGAACGGCTTCTCGTGCAGGAGGCAGACGAGGCCGTAGCGGCGGGCGACGCTTTCCAGCGTCTGCATCAGCAGCTGCTGGTGGTCGGAGCCGACGTTCGAGTTCTCGAAGATCGGCGCGATCTCGTACTGGGCCGGCGCCACCTCGTTGTGGCGGGTCTTGACCGGGATGCCGAGCTTGCGCATCTCCAGCTCCGACTCGAGCATGCAGGCGAGCACCCGCTCGGGGATCGAGCCGAAGTAGTGGTCGTCGAGCTCGTGCCCCTTCGGCGGCTTGGCGCCGAAGAGGGTGCGGCCGGTCGCGATCAGGTCGGGCCGCTCGAAGTAGTACTGCTCGTCGATCAGGAAGTACTCCTGCTCGGGGCCGACGGTGGTGAAGACACGCTGACTCTCTTCGTCGCCGAGCAGCCGCAGCGCCTTGATCGCCGAGCGACTGAGCGCGTCCATCGAGCGCAGCAGCGGGATCTTCGCGTCGAGTGCCTCGCCGGTCCAGGAGGCGAACGCGGTCGGGATGCAGAGTAGCGCCCCGTTCGGGTTCTCGAGGATGAAGGCGGGGCTGGTCGGGTCCCAGGCGGTGTAGCCGCGGGCCTCGAAGGTGGCGCGGACGCCGCCGGTGGGGAAGGAGGAGGCGTCGGGCTCGCCCTGGATCAGCTCCTTGCCGGAGAAGCCGGCGAGCACCTGGCCTTCGCCGGCGGGCTCGAAGAAGGAGTCGTGCTTCTCCGCGGTCGAGCCGGTCAGCGGCTGGAACATGTGGGTGTAGTGGGTGGCGCCGTTCTCCAGCGCCCATTCCTTCATCGCCTCGGCGACGGCGTCGGCGAGGCTGGGGTCGAGGGCCTCTCCCCCAGCCAGCGTCGTCTGCAGCTTCTCGAATACGTCCTTCGGCAGCCGTTCCTTCTGGACGGCGACCGAGAAGACGTTCTGCCCGAACGGGTTGTTCTCCGGAAGGGTCAGGTCATGCGCGCCGAGAGCCCCTCCGTTGGAGCTCCACTGCGCTGCGGTCACGTTGTGCTGGCGGATGCGAGTCATCGGTTCGGGTGTCCCCCCATAGGCGCGCGCTCCGGATCGCCCGAGCGCGGATTTGGTTGCAAGTCTCAGTCCCTTGAAAAGAGCAGCACAGAGCCTAATGGCGTCGCCTCAATCGCGCCTTTGTACCGCCGTATAAACCTGGCGAGGAGGCGGTTATCCCTGGTGTCGCTCCCGATTTCGAGCACACCGGGGTGTGTCGAAAACCGGAAGGGCGCTAAGCGAGAGGCGTCGCTTGGAAGAGGCCGAGGGGGTGGCGCAGGCGGAAGCCGCCGGTGGGGCGCATCTGTTCGCTCCAGCCGGGGCCGCTGCGATCGCCGTCTTCGCTGAAGGAGGTGTCCCAGCGCAGGCCGGCGATGATCGCGAAGACGTGTTCGTGGTTGGCGTAGATCCGCACCCAGCTGCCAGCTCCGCCGCCGCCCCAGCGCATGAAGCCGGTCGAGTCGAGCGGCCATTCGAGCAGGCCGGCGGCGTGCATCACGTAGCTGACCGAGCCCGAGCAGTCGTAGCCGCGCGAGTTCCAGTGCCGGTGGCCGCCGCCCCAGACGTAGGGCCGATGGCGAATCCGGTTCGCGGCTTCGACCATCGCCTTCACCGCGGGTGGGGCGGAGGGCGGTGCGACTGCGCGGCCGTCAGGGAGCAGGCGCGCCTGCGGCACGGCGGCGCTCGCCGAGCCGGCGAGGGCGCCGCAGGCGAGCAGCGCGAGGAGACAGACGAGGAGCTTCCCTGGCTTGCGCACGAGGCTCTGCATCGACGCTTTCCGGCTGTCCCTTGAACCCCCTCGGGGTGACACGGCGGGCGAATCGGCGGGTGGGGATTAGGACGCTTGGGGGAGGTCCGGCACTGCGCCGGCGGCCATCAACGCCCCCATCAATACCCCGAGCAGGAGGTCGCGCAGCGCCTCGCGCTCGACGTCGCGGTGCCGGGTCCAGTCGAGGCAGGCGCCGTCCATGAACCAGAGCCAGCCACTGACCGCGATCCGCGCTTTCGGCGGGGCTATGTCGGCGTAGAGGCCGTCGAGGATGCGCTCCGCCGTGACCCGGCGCACCTCGGCGATCAGCTCGCGGATCTCCGGCACGCCGGCGGCGCTTTCCATCAGGTTGCGGTAGGCGACCGCGTTCTCCTCGACCATCGCCAGGAAGCCGTCGAGGCTGCGGGTCAGCTGCTCGACCGGGGGTAGCTCGGGGTCGACCGCCGTCCGCTCCTGCAGCTCCTCGGCCCAGGCGCTCAGGGTCGCCTCGAAGAACGCCTGCTTGCTCGGAAAGTAGTGGTAGAGCAGGGATTTCGAGATCCCGACCTCGGCCGCGATCTTGCTCATCGAGAGCTCCTCGTAGGGATGGCTCGTGAACAGCTCGGCCCCCCGCTCCAGCAGCTGCGCCCGGCGCTCGTCGACGTCCATGCGGCGGTAGGAGGGCGCGCTCATGTCACAGATTCTAGCGCTTTGTTGACCATTGGTCGATAAGCCTGCTACGGTTGTTGAACAGCGGTCAATAAGCAAGCAAGAGGAGGAGAAAACCATGAATGACGACTACGTACCGCCCGCCTTCCGTGACAGTTCCGAGCAACCCCGAAGACAGGCACCACCACCGCCACCACCGATGAACCCGATCTCGCGGATCGAGTTCGAGCGCGTTTTCGGCGGCCGCGTGCTGGCCTGGGTCGGTGGCCTCGCGACCCTGCTCGGCGTCATCTTCTTGATGCGCAGTGCGGTCGATAGCAGCTGGTTCACGGAGGAGATCCGCGTTCTGCTGGCCGCGTTCGGCTCCCTGTCGTTGCTCGGCCTCGGCGTTTGGCTGCACGAACGGAAGGGGCGCCTCGAGGTGGCGCGCATCGCGGTGGCCATCGCGATTCCGGGGTTATATGCGACGACCGTCGTTGCCAGTCAGGCCTACGACTTGATCTCACCCGTCCTCGGGCTCGAGGCGGCAGCGCTGATCGGCGTCCTCGGCGTTTTCATCGCCGTGCGCTGGTCCTCGATGCTGGTCGGCAGCGTCGGGATGCTGGGGGCGCTGGCCGCGCCGATATTCGTCGGCACGGCGAACGAAGGGGGCTCGATCGCCTTCGTCGCCCTGGCCCTTGCCGCCAGCGTCGGCGTCCTTCTCTGGCAGCGATGGAACTGGCTGGCGCTCGGCGCCTTTGCCGTCTCGGCCCCTCAGTTGATCTCCTGGGTCTACGCCAATGGGTTCGTCCTCTTCGAGGGGGAGAACAGTCCCAGCCAGCCCGTGCTGCTCGTCCTTGCGGTTCTGGTCGGCTTTTGGGTCCTCTACGCAGCCGCGGCCTTCGGCTACGAGCTGCGGAACCGTGACGAGGAGAAGCTCCCAGTTTCTTCCTGGCTCCTGCTTCTCTGCAGCAGCCTGTTCGTGGTCGGTGCCGGCGCCATCGTCATCGGAGGCGATTCGGCCCTCGCCTTGAACGCTTGGATATTCGGCTTCGCCGCTGTCCATCTCCTGCTCGGAGGCGCCGCGATCCGCTTCGGCGTCCACCGCGAAATCGGCTCGCTCCTAGTCGGGGGCGGGATCGGACTCGGCAGCTTCGGGCTGGCCAACGCCTTCGACGGGCCCACCTTGGTGGCGGTCTGGTCGGCCATGGCCGCGGCGCTCGCCTACATGGCGACGCGCGTGGACCGCGGTCCTGCGCCGGCGCTCTCCGACGCGCAACGCCTGCTGATCGGGGCGTTCGGATTCCTCGGTCTCGCGATCCTGCACATGCTGGTGGTCGAGACGCCGCCGGTCGCGATCGCCGAAGGTGTCGAAGACCTCGGCAGCTCGCTGGTGGCGATCGCCTGCTGCGCGGGTGCCGCACTCGCCTGTTGGCACTGGGGTCGCGAGATCGAGCCGAAGGCCGCCACGGTGGCGGGCTTCGTCGGCGCCACCGGATTCGTCTACCTCGGCTCGGTCTCGATCATCGACGTGATCGGCGACAACGCCGGCGGCGAAGCTCGCCAGATCGGTCAGTCCTGGCTCTCGGCGTTCTGGACGGCGACGGGGCTCGGCGCGGTCGTCTGGGGCATGGTGCGGCACTCGCCGAAAGCCCGCCTCGGTGGGCTGGCGCTGCTGATGGTCGCGATCACCAAGGTTTGGACCTATGACCTCGCCGAGCTGGAAGAGCTCGCCCGGGCGCTCTCCTTCGTCGCTCTCGGCCTCCTGTTGCTGGCGGGCGCCTTCGCCTACCAGCGGTTCAAGCCGGAGGAGGAAGGCGAGCGGGTCGAAGAGGTGGAGGAGGGGGAGCCACAGGCCTCCCTGTAGGGCCGACGAGCGGGAGCCGCAGGCATCTGTATAGCCTGCGGTCTCCCGCGGCCCGCGCCGCACGATCAAGCCGAAAACGGAGGAACCTCAGCAATGTTCGTCTCGAAGGCCGCCGTCGTCGGCGGCGGCACCATGGGGGGCGAGATCGCGCAGGCGATCGCCGCCGCCGACATCCCGGTCGTCGTCAAGGACATCGACCAGAAGTTCGTCGACGCGGCCCTCGAGAAAGCCCGCGGCGTCACCGAGGGCCAGCTCGCTCGCCTCGTCAAGAAGGAGAAGCTGACCCAGGAGCAGGCCGACGCCCGCCTCGCCGAGGTGATGGGGAACGTGATCGGCACCACCAGCTATGAGGAGTTCGGCGACGTCGACTTCGTGATCGAGGCGGTGCCGGAGAAGATGGAGATCAAGCAGGCCGTCTTCCGTGAGCTCGACGCGGCGACGCCCGGCCACGCGATCCTCTCCTCCAACACCTCCTCGCTCTCGATCACCGAGATCGGCGAGGCGACGTTGCGGCCCGACAAGGTCGTCGGCTTCCACTTCTTCTACCCGGCCTCGATCATGCCGCTGGTCGAGGTGATCGCCGGCGAGGACACCTCGCTGGAAACCGCGACCGCCGCCTACAACTTCGCCCAGGCGATCAAGAAGCAGCCGATCGTCTGCGGTGAGGTCCCCGGCTTCGTCGTCAACCGGATCCTGATGGCGACGATGGGGGAGATCTGGCGCGCCCAGGAGGAGCAGGGGCTGTCGCTGAAGGCGATCGACGAGGCAATCGCCGGCGCCCAGTTGGCGCCGATGGGCCCGTTCTTCCTCACCGACCTGCTCGGGCTCGACACCGTGCTGCACGTCGCCGAACACCTGAACGAGTCCTACGGCGACCACTTCTACGTCCACAAGGGGCTGCAGGGCCTCGTCGGCGAAGGAAAGCTCGGCGCCAAGACCGGTGGCGAGGGCTTCTTCAAGGACGGCGAGCAGAACGTCCCCGGCGACGCGGCGCCCGACGCCGAGGAGCTGGTGGCGATGTTCTCCAGCCGCGCCCTGATCGAGGCCTGCCTGCTGGTCGAGGAGGGGATCTGCTCGGTTCGCGACATCGACCTCGGGATGATGGCCGGGGCCGGCCTCGACCCGCGCAAAGGCCTCTTGCCGCCGTTCTGGAAAGCCGACGTCACCGGGCTCGACCAGGCGCTGGAGACGATGGAGCGGCTGGAGGAGAAGCACGGCGAGCGCTTCAGCCCGCCGGTCACCCTGAAGCGGCTGGTCGCCCAGCGGCGCTACGGGCTCTCCACCGGCCAGGGCTTCTACCCCTATCCGCAGGTCGACGAGGGCGAGCAGGCCGAGACGGTAAAGCTCGAGACCCGCGGCAACGTCGCCATCGCCTGGCTCGCGAACCTGCCGATGAACTCGCTCTCGCCGCAGGTGGTCGGGGACCTGGAGACGGTCTGGAACCGGGTCAAGGGGAACGACGGGATCGGGGCGATGGTGATCGCCTCCTCGGTCCCGATCGTCTTCTCGGCCGGCGCCGACATCAAGGCGTTCACGACCCTCGACCAGGAGAGCGGGGCCGAGCTGATCAGTCGCGCCCACGCCCTCTTCCGCGACTTCGGCAAGGCCGGGGTGGTGACGATCGCCGCGGTCAACTCGATCGCCTTCGGCGGCGGCTGCGAGCTGGCGATGGCCTGCGACTTCCGCATCGCCGCCGAGGCCGCCGTCTTCGGCCAGCCCGAGGTGAAGCTGGGGATCATCCCCGGCTTCGGCGGCACCCAGCGCCTGCCCCGCCTGGTCGGGCCGAGCAAGGCGCTGGAGATGAACCTGGTCGGCGACGCGATCCTCTCCGGCGAGGCGCTCGAGCTCGGCCTCGCCAACCGCGTCGTCCCCGACCACGAGCTGTTCGAGACGGCGCTGATGTGGGGCCACAAGCTCGCCGCCCAGGCGCCGCTCGCGGTCGAGCAGATCAAGACCGTCTCCCACCAGGGCGACATCGACCAGGGCATCGAGGCCGAGAAGGTCGGCTTCGCCACCGCCTTCTTCAGCGAAGACGCCAAAGAGGGCATCAGTGCCTTCCTCGGCAAGCGCACCCCGAAGTGGAGCGGCAGGTAACGACGCGTGAGGTGGAGCGACTGGCCGAGCTGCTCGGCCAGTCGCGCCGCGCCGTCGCCCTCACCGGCGCCGGGGTCTCGGTGCCGTCGGGGATTCCGGACTTCCGCACGCCGGAGACGGGGCTGTGGGCCAAGGTCGATCCGATGGAGGTCGCCCACATCAGCGTCTTCGAACGCGATCCGGAGCGGTTCTGGTCCTACTACCGTCCGCGCTTCCAGGCGCTCGGGGACAAAGAGCCGAACCGGGCGCACGAGGCGCTGGCGGAGCTGGAACGGCGGGGGCTGATCGAGGGCGTGATCACCCAGAACATCGACCGGCTGCACCGGGCGGCTGGGTCGGAGAACGTGATCGAGGTGCATGGCTCGATCGAGACCTCGTCCTGCCGAGAATGCGGCACCGCCTACGGGCTCGACGCCGTCGACGATCTCTTCGACGAGCGCGGGGTGGCGATCTGCGCCGCCTGCGGCGGCGCGGTCAAACCCGACGTCGTCCTCTTCGGCGAGCTGCTGCCGGAAGAGGCGATGGCGCGGGCGACCGAGCTGGCCGAAGGCGCCGAGCTGATGCTCTGCGTCGGCTCCTCGCTGGCGGTGCACCCGGTGGCGGGCCTGCCGCAGGTGACGTTGGAGGCCGGCGGCAGCCTGGCGATCGTCACCAAGGGCGAGACGCCGTACGACCGCGAGGCCGAGCTGAAGCTGGACGGCGAGATCGACGCGGAGCTCGCCGCGCTGGTCGCCGCGCTCGACTAGCGCGCTGCTATCCCTTGCGTCGAGTCTGGGATGGGTCGCCGGTGCCGCCGGTCAGCGGCACGCCCTGCGCTTCGCACTCGGCGACGAGCGTGTCTGAGCGCGGGCTGTCGAAGCGAGCGGCACGGGCGCACTTCGCTTCCGCCTCGGCGCCGCAGCCGCTGATCGTTTCGGCTCCGACGACCCCGGCGACCGTGGCCTTGATGCAGCCCTGGGGGGTGGGGGGGCTGCTGTCCCCGGCGGTGGCGAGGACCACCGCGAGGAGCGCGACGAGGGTGACCGCGAGGACCGCGGTGGCGGCCTTGATCTCGCGCGGGCTCAGTTTGTAGAGCGGCGTCGTCTGCCGCTCGTAATGGCCTTCCAAGGGCATGGCGGCAGTAAATCAAGCCTCCACGCGGACGTCATCGCCACCGGGGCGAAGATTCGGTGCCGATCTTTAGACACTCGTATGTAGAGGGCGAGCGGCGGCCGCGGCAGGGTTAGGGCGTCCGAGAAGTACCTACTTGAGAAAGGGAGTCCTTGTAAATGGAATGGTTGAGCGAAGGCGCCAATTCATGGCAGCTCACCGCCGCGACCCTGGTCGGCTTGATGAGCGTGCCCGGGTTGGTGGTTCTCTACGGCGGCGTGATGCAGAAACGCTGGTCGGTGAACTCGATGATGATGGCGTTCGTCGCCTTCGCGATCGTGTTGATCCTCTGGGTCCTGGTTGGCTTCAAGATGGGGTTCGGCCAGCCGGTCCACGCAATCAGCGATAGCGGTTTCTTCGGGAACTTCATAGGAAAGCCCGGGTCGATCCTGAACAGCAACGAACTGCTGAAACAGGCGCACATACCGGAGCTGGCGGAAGAAGAATTCCTCTTCCCGCAATCGACGCTCGCCTACTTCCAGATCGTCTTCGCGGCGATCACCCCGATCCTGATGCTGGGCTCGGTCCTGGGCCGCTTCAACTTCAAGGCCTGGATCCCGTTCGTCGCCCTCTGGACGCTCCTCATCTACACGGTCAACGCCTTCCTGATCTGGGGCGGCGGCTTCTTCGCCCAGCAGGGCGCGATCGACTACTCGGGCGGTTACGTGATCCATCTCGCCGCCGGAGTCTCGGGCTTCGTCGCCGCGGCGGTGATCGGGCCGCGCCTCCAGCGCGACCGCGAGGTCGACGCGCCGAACAACCTGGCGATGGTCGCCGTCGGCGCCGGCTTGCTGTGGATGGGCTGGAACGGGTTCAACGGCGGTGACTGGTACAGCGCCGGGGAATTTGCTTCCGCCTCGATCCTCACCACCAACCTCTGCACCGCGGTGGCCTTCCTGGTCTGGGTCGGCCTCGACTACCTGACCGGGCGCAAGCCGAGCCTGATCGGCAGCGTCAACGGGATGATCGTCGGCCTCGTCGCGATCACCCCCGGCGCCGGCTTCGTCAACGGCTGGGGCGCGATCATCATCGGCGTCGTCGCCTCGACGCTGGTCTACCTGGCGCTGAACTACCTCAGCCGGGTGCGGCCGTTCCGCAACGTCGACGACACCCTCGGCGTGGTCTACACGCACGGGTTCGCGGGCGTCGCCGGCGGCCTCCTGGTCGGCATCTTCGCCAACAAGCTGATGGCCGGCGAACACGAAGGCCTGATCTCCGGCGGCGGGCTGCACCTGCTCGGCGTCCAGGCCTACACCGCCCTGTGGGTGATCGTCTTCTCGGCGATCGGCACCTTCATCCTCCTCAAGCTGGTCGGCCTCGTTGTGCCGCTGCGGATGACCGAGGAGGAAATGGAGGCCGGCGACATCGCCGTCCACGGCCACGAGGTGTACCCGTCGGACGTGCCGTCACTGGGATACCCGGACGGCGTCCCGGCGCAGCAGCCCGCGGCGCGACCGGCACCTGCCGGAGGCACCGCCTAAGGCGTCGCCCTGGCGACAGGAGGACGAAGCCAGGCCGGAACCGCCCCTCCCTCTCCGGGGGCGGTTCCGGCTCTGGCTCTAACCTCGGACCACCCACTTGACCTTCCTTCCGGAGGAACCTGAATGTCACTGAAGATCATCGTTTCCTACGACGACACCGACATGGACCGCGACGCGCTGGCCATTGGTCGTCTCCTCGCCGAGCCGGGGGGCGAGCTCGCGCTCGCCTACGTCCGCCATTCCTTCGGCGAATCGCTCGAACAGCAGCAGGCCGAGGAGCTGCTGGCGCGGGGGGCGGCCTCGGTCGGAAAGCCCGAGATGCCCCAGCACGTGGTCGTCAACCCGGCCACCAGCGTCGGCCTCACCGAGCTGGCGGAGAAAGAGCAGGCGGACGTGATCGCCTTCGGCTCCGAATACCGGACCGCTCGCGGCCTGGTCAAGCCGGGGATCTCGGCCCACAAACTGCTCCTCGGCGGGCCTTCGGCGATCGCTGTGGCACCCGCCGGGATGCACGAAAGCCCCAGCCTCAGCGTCGCCACCGTCGGCGTCATCGACGAGGGCGACCCGAACGCGCGCCAGACCGCCGAGAGCCTCGCCGGGGCGCTCGGGGCCACGTGCGCCGAGTACGGCTCCGGCTCGATCGACCTCCTCGTCGTCGGCTCGCGGCCGGAGGCACCCGAGGGCCGGGTCGTCCTCAGCGCCAAAAGCGATTACGCGGTCGAGGACGCGCGCTACCCGGTGCTGGTGATCCCGCGCGGTGTCTCGATCGACTTCGGCGCTACGGCGCCGACTGCTGCCCAGCCGTAGCGCTCAGCGCTGCCGCTGCACGACCACGATCACGGCCGCGACCTCCGGGTCGCGGCCGTCGATCCGCTCGCGCAGCTCCCCCAGCTCGACGGTGCGGGCGCCGTGGGTCGCGGCGAGGTCCGCCACCGTCTTCAGAGCAGAGTCGGTCTCGATCACCAGCGCCGCCGGGCCGGCGCTCGCGCCGCGCGCCTCCTGAGCGGCGCCGAGCACCCGCGCGGTGACGTCCTCCGAGGCGCGCTCGGCGTTCGCCCAGCCCTGGCCGAAGGAGAGCTCGGGGTTGCTCAGCTCCGGCCCCTCCAGCACCCGCAGCTCGCTCTCTTCGGGGTCCCACTTGCGGTCGCCCAAGTTGACCTGCCGGCGAGAGAGCCAGGGATCGAGGACCGCTTGACGCACCTCCTCGGCGCTGAGGTTGAAGACGCGGGCGTGCCGCAGGCCCGTGCTGACTTCGACGTGGAAAGCCATGGCGCGACGCTAGCGGTTTCCGCGGGCGAGAGTTGGGATGATCCCGCGCCCATGCCGCCCTCGCTGCCAGCCGCCGTGGTCTTCGACAACGACGGCCTCCTGCTCGACACCGAGTCGGTCTGGACGCGGGCCGAGGAAGACCTCTTCGAGCTGCGGGGGCTGGAGTTCACCCCCGCCGACAAGCTCGAGCTGGTCGGCACCTCGGCGGAGATCGCCGGCGGCATCCTCGAGCGGCGGCTCGGCGAGCCGGGCCGGGCAGAGGGGCTGATCGAGGAGCTGAACGAGCTGGTGGTGGCCGAGCTCGAGCACGGGGTGGAGGCGATGCTCGGCGCCCGAGAGCTGCTCGATCGCCTCGGCGAGCTCGGCGTCCCGCTCGGGTTGGTCTCGAACTCGCCGCTGCGGTTCGTCCAGCGCTCGATCGAGCTGGCCGGGTTCGAGCACTGCTTCGACGTCGTCCTCAGCGCCCACGAGGTGGCGGCACCGAAGCCCGCCCCGGATCCCTACCTGGAGGCCTGCCGGCGACTGGGGGTGGAGGCAGGGCCCGAGGTGGTCGCGCTGGAGGACTCGCCGACGGGGGTGGCGGCTGCCCGTGCCGCGGGCCTGACCGTGATCGGTGTCCCCTCGGTGGAGGGAGTGCTGCTGGACGAGGCGCACCACCTGGCCGAGTCGCTGCTCGACGACGTCGTAGCGCAGCACCTCTCGCTCTAGCCGCGGAGGACGCGGCGTCGGCGCAGGACGCGCTCGCAGGTCATCAGTAGCTCTTCGACTTGAGCCCGTTGCTCCTCGCTGAGATCGCCGCCGACCGCCGTCTTCGCCGCGGCGACCGCCTCCATCTGCCGCTCCTGCAGTGCCGCCATGTCTTTCGCGTGGCCCGGGTCGTCTACCGCGCCCTCCAGCTCGACCAGCAGCGCCCCCAGGCCGACTCGCAGCTGCAGGGCCGCCTCACGCTCGCGGCCGGCGTCGAGGTCGGCGCGCGCCCGCAGCAGCAGCGTCTCGCAGGTGTCGAGTCGTTCGCGGCCGCGGAGGACTCCCGCGACCCTTTCCTGCGGCCGCAGCTCGTCCTCGCGGCGGCGATGGCGGGATGAGGCGCGCGGGGTGAGGTCAACCTGCCGTGCATCCGTGAAGCGGCTGTCCGCCGTCTCCTCGCCGCTGCCGTAGCCGATCAGCACCCGCTCGGCTCCCGCGGCGGAAAGCTCGCGGCCGCGGGGATCGGCGGCGGCCACCGCGTGGGCATGCAGCGCCCGGTTCAGCGGGGCGATGGCTTCCTCCGCCAGCACCTCGACCGTGTCCTCGGCCTCGCAGGCCTCGTCGAGCCAGCGCGCTGCCGCGGCCTGGTCGGCGTGGGGGAGGGAGGCGCGGATTGCGGTGACCCGGGTCAGTGCCAGCGGCGCCGGCTCCGGTTCGGCTGCGGCAGCGCGCCCACGCCGCCGCCGGCGCCCTGGTGCGGCCGGCGCCCCGATCGTCTTCAGGACCAGGACGTAATCGCCCTCGGGAACCTCGTCGCTCGCGCTTGGCTCCGCCGAGCCGGCCAGGTAACGCCCGTCGGCCAGCGGCAGCTTCCCGGCGAAGTCGAACTGGACGAATCCGAACAGTTTGGCCACGGCGCGATTCTCGCCGCTCAGCCCGGGAGGTGCGGGCTCAGTCGCCGGAGCCGGCGGCGAGGCCGCCGTTGGTGGTGTCCGGTTCGGCGTACTTCGAGGGGCTGACCGGCACGTCCGGGTTTTCGATCTGGCCCAGGCGGTTGACCAGCCGCTGCCACTGGTTCGGTTTCAGCAGCGCCGTGAACTGCGCTTCGGGGCCGCCTTCGATCGGGTGGTAGCCGATGTGGACGTGGTCGTAGTGGTCGGGCAGCGCGAAGCTCGTTTCCCCGGGCAGGTCCTCGAGCGAGATCACCTGGTGCGGGTGCATCGTCCCCTGCAGCTGCAGGACGTCTTTGATCAGTTCGTCGGTCAGCGTCCCCGGCCCCTGGTTGCCGGTCACCGGCACGCCGTTGATGACGGCGATGTCGACCGCGTCGCCGGTGCTGTGCTCGGAGACGTTGCCCGAGGTGGTGAGGAGGCTGTGACCGCACTCGAGGGCGGTGATCGTCAGCTTGAAGCCTTTGGTGCGCAGGTACTCGAGCACCGCGAGGATGCGGCGGTCGATCTTGCCGGCGGCGATGTCTTCGCGCCCGCAGCTGTAGATCGAGAGGCCGTTGTCGTCGAGCACCCGCTTCTGCAGCGCGTCCTTGGAGAGCAGGAGGACGCCGGCGCCGCTGAGGTCGGCGAACGGGCTCTTGCCTTTGGCGCGGTAGATCGCCGTCGCCTCGAGCAGCTTCCAGCCGTCGAGGATCGGCTTCGGGTCGATCCGCGGCGCGCCCTTGCCGGCCGGTCGGATCGAGAAGTTGATGTGCGGGTCGATGCCTTCCTCGCCGGCGGCGACCCGCGCCAGGACGGTGCCGCCGACCACCTTCGAGCCGACCCGGATCGAGCCCTCGCCGCTTGCCGCCAGCGCCGCTTCGACGCTGCTCGCCTCGTTGCTGCCCTTGGCCCGGTCGGGGAAGGCCCGCAGCCGCGGTCGCAGGTTCTCGCTTTCGACCGGGACCCGCTTCTCCTTGCCGGTCGGCATTACCACCAGCCGGTGGTCGCGGACGAGGTTGCCGAGCTCGGCGTAGGTGTAGCGGTTGCCGTAGGTGTCTTCGAGGACGACGAAGTTGCCGAGCTTGGCGGAGTGGCCGAGCTTGCGGACGACCCCGTCGTTGACGGCGACGACCGGCGCCCCCTGCTTGCTGAAGATGTTGATCCCGCGTGGGGTGGGGGAGGAGGAGATGACTTCGCCGGCGCTGCCCAGGCTGTCGCCGCCTTCCTTCATGGCCGTGCGGGCGGCGATGTCGTCGGCGTAGCGGGCGTTGGCGGCGATCGGGAAGTGGGCGCCCTCGGTGAGGCCGGTCAGCGAGCCGATCAGGTCGGAGGGGAGGCGGCCATAGGCGCGGGCGTAGAGGAGCACCTCCTGCACGTACCAGTCGGCGTGGTTGTAGGCGAAGATCGCCTGGTAGAGGTCCTTGTCGCCGCCGGCCAGCTTCAGGTAGTGGGCGGCGGCGCAGATCGCGTCGACCGGGTTGTAGGGGTCTTTCTTGCCGTCGCCGTTGGCGTCGAGGCCGAACTGTTCCCAGCTGGAGGGCAGGAACTGCATCCAGCCGAGGGCGCCGGCGCTGGAGACGTTGAGGTTGGTGCCGAAGGCGGTCTCGATTTTGTTGATCGATGCGAGCACCTCCCAGGGGATCCCGTATTCGGTGCCGCAGGCCTGGTAGATCGGCAGCAGGAATGGCGGGATTTCGAAGGAGTCGATGACGAAGTTGGGGACGCCAATCAGGGCCGGGCCGAAGGGGGCGATCGTCGTCGTCGGGTTGGCGGTGGTGGGGGCGCCGCCTTCGGTGAACTGGGCGCCGCCGTCAGAACCCTCAGGCTTAGGTAGAGGCTGATCCCCACCGCCGTTGGCGCCGGGGGCGGTGACGCCGCCGTTGTCGCCGGCGCCCGGCGCGGCGATTTCGTCGTTGCGGGCGGTGCCCTTCTTGCCGCCGCTGCTCGTGCCGCCGCCGATTTCGCTGCCTTCCTTGACGCCGCCGGAGGGCTTTCCGGGGGCGGGCGATGGAGCGGGGGCCGGGAGCGCTTCGCTTTCAGTCGGTTCGGCCGCCGCGCTGGCCGGAGGGACCTCGGTGGTGTCTTCGGGCGATTCGCAGTCGGGGTCTTCCATGTCGACCAGCCCGTCTTCATCGTCGTCGAGGCCGTTGGCGCAGGCCGGCGCCTGCAGCGAGGGGATCGCCGTGGTGGTCGGCAAGGGGCTGACGGCCGAGCCTTCGGAGAGCGGATCGGCGCCAGCGAAGGCGGCACCGATGGCGGTTACCGCCATAAACGCGGCGAGTGCGGCGAATATCGATGCGAACTTGGTTCTCATGCCGAGGTTTCCCCTGCCCGCGCCGGTACCCCTCCCCGGGCAGTAACCGAACGCAGGCTACCCACTAGTCCTTACGTCCACAACGGCTTCCGCCGCTCCCAACAAGGGCTTAATCAACGTCTGCAACATCGTTGTAACGGGAGATTTTCAGTCGAGCCGGATGTGCTCGTTAAGCTGCTGTGACTTGACCTTCGAGGATTACGAGCAGGACGGGCTGCGAGCGCGGGCCGAGCAGGCGCTCGGCGAGCTGGCGCAGGCCCTGATCGACAACCCCACGCTCCACGACGCGGTCACCGCCGCTCTGGGGGCGCGCGAGAAGGCGCTCGAGGCACAGCAGGCGGCGATGAGCGCCCTCAACCTGCCCTCGGCGACCGACGTCGAACGCCTGGAGCGGCGCCTGCGCTCCTTCTCCCAGCGCCTCGAGGACGTCGAGGAGGCGATCGACGACCTCAGCCGCGAGCTGGGGGCGATCCGGCGGGAAAACGCCAAGTCCGCAGAAAAGAAGTCGAAGAAAAAAACCGAGGCTAACCCTCAACCTTAGGGTGAGAGTATGCCTGCGGCGGCAGCGCCGGCCCGCTTTGCCGCGGCTTCGAGGCCCTCGTCGGAGATTTGCCCCCCCTCGCTGGTCTGAGCGACGATCAGCAGGGCCGCAGCCACGACTTCGAACTCGGAGGCGGTGGCGAAGAGCGCTGCCGTCTGCATGTCCGCCACCTCCGAGGCCGGCGGCGCCTCCTGGCCGGGCCGGTGGAGGACGTCGAGGCTGACCGCGATCGCGCCGGTCGCGTCGTCGAGGATCTGAAGGAGCCGGTGGGTGAGCACCGCGTCCGGCTCGACCACCGGCTGCCGCGGTTCTTCCTGGTCGCCGGTCGTCTGCACGGGGCCGCCGGGTTCGGGGAAAGCCTCGGTGACGACCACCAGGTCGCCCAGCTCCAGCTCCCCCAACGAGGCGCAGGTGCCGATCCGGATCGCACGGCGCACGCCCAGCTCGGCGAGGTCGGCGAGCACGACGCTCGCGCTCGGCCCTCCCATCCCGGTCGACTGGATCGTCAGTGGGTGGCCCTCCGCGGTCTCGCCGATGTAGCCCCAGAGCCCCCGCGCGTGGTTGCTCATCTTCGGCTGCTGCAGCAGCTCCTGGGCCAGCATCAGCGCCCGGCCGGGGTCGCCGACGAGGATCGCGTCGGCGGCAGTCGGGGCGGTGGGTCGCAGGCGGGCGGGCATCGCGGGTCCGACCCTAGCCATCCGCGGTCCCGACACGGGGGAGAAACGGCTGCGGGCGAATTTGCTCCACCCGTCCAAAGACCCAACCCCGATCCCTCCATAACTTGGTCTCAGCTGTTGGAGATTCCCGCGTACCCCTCGTTCTCCGACGCATTTCCCCCAGAAAGAGCAGCGGGGCGGCCTCCGGGTCGCCCCGCTCTTTTTTCGGGTCCGGTAGGGGGAGGGGTGGGTGTCCCTCTCGCTTCCTGGGTTCCTCGCCTTTAAGTGAGCCGTCTCTCGCTGAGTGGTCTGTGCGAGGAACAGGACGCCGGGCGCGAGAGGGACACCCACCCCTCCGAGCAACAGCCACTGAAAGACGCCTGGCACCGGAGCTTTCTTTCAGCTCAACAGTTCCGTGGTTCCTTTTGCACGAGATAGGTGCATAAGGAACCACGGAACTACAGCCACGGAACTACAGGAGCGTCTCGTGGAGGGGTCCGGTCACCCTTCCCGCGGCTTGTACTTTTTCGGCGCCCCCGCCCGCGGCAGATAGCTGCGGCCCCACCGAAAGAAGTTGAGCGGGAAGGGTGACCGGACCCCTTACCCGCCCCCTCGCGGGCTAGCCTCGCCATGTGGCTGATCAGCGAATTTCCTTAAGTGAGGCGGCGCGGCGGTCGGGGGTGCCGGCCAGCACGCTGAAACGGTGGGCGGCGGAGAAGATCGTGCCGGTGCGGCGGGGGCGCTGGACGGCGACCGCGGCGGCGCAGGCGCGGGTGGTGGCGCGGATGCGGGAGCGCGGGTACTCGCTGGAGGACCTGAAGACGGCCGGGCGGGAGGGCCGACTCGCCTTCGGCTTCACCGAGGAGCTCTTCACCGGCGACGAGGAGGGGCTGACGGTGGAGGCGGTGGCGGCGGAAACGGGGATGGAGCCGGAACTGGTCGAGCGGATCCTGGTCATCCTCGGCACCCCGGTGGACCGCCGCCGCGAGGTCAGCGAGGAGGACGCGGCGGCGCTGCGCCACTGCGCCCGGGTGCTGGCCGCCGGCTTCCCGCTCGTCGCCTTCCTGCAGCTGGTCCGCGTCTACGCGCAGTCGATGCGGCGGATCGCCGACGCCGAGGTGCGGCTCTTCCACCTCTACGTGCACGAGCCGCTGATCCGCGACGCGGTGCCGGAGCTGGAAATGGCCGAGGAGATGGGGGAGCTCGCCGCCGACATCCTGCCGCTGGCGGCGCCGCTGACCGAGTACCTGCACCGGCGCTACCTGCGCTTCTTCGTCGAGCAGGACGTGGTCGGCCACATGGAGGCCGATGCCGCGGCCGTCGACACCGCCGAAATCGAACTCGGCCACGTCCACGTCGCGCTCTGCTTCATCGACCTCACCGGCTTCACCCGCTACACCGAGGAGGAGGGCGACATCGAGGCGCTCGACGTGGTCGAGAACTTCGTCGCCTCGGTCGAAGCGACGCTGCCGCGCGAGGCGACGATCGTGAAGACGATCGGCGACGAGGTGATGGTGGTCTCGCCCGATGCGGCCTCGCTGACCGAGTGGGCGGTCGACTTCCTCGCCCGCTTCGCCCAGCGCCCGCAGCCGCGGGTCGGGATCCACTTCGGCGACGCCGTCTACCGCGACGGCGACTACTTCGGCAGCCAGGTCAACCTCGCCCACCGCATCGTCAACCGGGCCCTGGCCGGCGAGGTTCTGGTCACCGACGCGGTCTGCGAGACGATCGACGGCAGCGACCGGCTCGAGCTGGAGGGGATCGGCCAGGTCAACCTCAAGGGCTTCCCGGTGCCGACCGAGCTCTTCATCGTCCGGGCGGCATGATCGGCGAGGAGCTGTTGGAGCGGGTCGAGGCCGGAGGGCTGATCGCCGGGCCGGGGCCGCTGCTGGCGATGCTGTCGGGCGGGCGGGACTCGGTCTGCCTGCTCGACCTCGCGGTGCGGGTGCGCGGCGCGGAGGCGGTGGGAGCGCTGCACGTCAACTACGGGCTGCGCGAGGAGGCCGACGAGGACGAGTGGTTCTGCGCGCAGCTGTGTGAGCAGCGCGGGGTGGCGCTTGAAGTGGAGCGACCTCAGCGGCCCGAGGGGGCCGGGAACCTGCAGGCCTGGGCGCGCGAGGCCCGCTACGCCGCCGCGGCGCGGCTGGCGGAGTCGCGAGGGGCGACGATCCTCACCGGCCACACCGCCGACGACCAGGTCGAGACGATCCTCTACCGGTTCGCCTCCTCGCCGAGCCGGCGGGCGCTGCTGGGGATGCGCCCCCTGTACGGGCGCCTGGCGCGGCCGCTGCTCGGCATCACCCGTGAGGAGACCACCGCCTACTGCGAGGAGCGGGGCCTCGTCTGGCGCGATGACTCCAGCAACGAGGGCGACGCCTACGCGCGCAACCGAATCCGCCAGGGGCTGATCCCCGAGCTGGAGAGGGTCCATCCCGCCGCCAGGGAGAACGTCCTGCGCACGGCGGCGCTGCTGCGCGAGGAGGCGGAGCTGCTCGACTCGCTGGTCGACGCTGAGCTGGCCGGTGGGGAGGGAGTCGAGCCGGGGACGATCGCCCACAAGCGCTTTGCCGAACTGCACCCCGCCCTGCGCCGACTCGTCCTCCAGCGCCTCGCCGACGAGGCCGCCGGTCGCCCGGTCGCCGGCGCCGCCCGCTTCGCCGAGCAGGTCGCCTCGCTGCACCGCGGCGGCTCGACGCTCGACCTCGGCGGCGGCGTCCGCGCCGTTCTCGAGGCCGGCGTCCTCCGCGCCGAGCGCTGACAGCCGCTCTATATCTAGACTGCGCGCCGTGAGCGATCCGGCGATCGGCGAGACCCTCGTCGCCAGAGACGAGCTGCAGCGCCGCATCGCGGAGCTGGGGGCGGAGATCAGCCGCGACTACGAGGGCAAGGAGCTGATCCTGGTCGGGGTGCTGAAGGGGGCCGTCCTTTTCCTCGCCGACCTGATGCGCCACATCGACGTCCCCTGCGAGATCGATTTCATGGCGGTCTCCAGCTACGGCTCCCAGACCGACTCCTCAGGCGTCGTCCGCATCCTCAAGGACCTCGACGCGCCGATCAAGGACCGCCACGTCCTCATCGTCGAGGACATCATCGACTCCGGGCTGACGCTGCAGTATCTGATCCGCAACCTCAACGCCCGCGAACCGGCTTCGCTGCGCGCCTGCGCGCTGCTGACCAAGCCGGATCGGCTGCGCGTCGACCTCTCGCCGCACTACGTCGGGTTCGAGATCGCCAACCGGTTTGCGATCGGCTACGGGCTCGACCACGCCCAGAAGTACCGAAACCTCGATTTCGTCGCCGCGCTCGCCGACTAGACCGCAAATTCCGCCCTGGTACGCTGATTTCTGACCTTGAGGCGTTTTTTCAAAAGCGCGGCGTTCCCGATCCTTCTGGTGGTGATCCTTGCCTTCATCGCCCAGAAAGTGATCAGCAGTGGTGGCAGCGGCGAGACGCACCACTACAACGAACTGATCAACAAAACCTCGGGCCTGATCGCCAAAGGCGAAGTCAAAGAAGTCGACGTCAACACCAAGGACAACACGCTCGACGTCAAGCTGAAGGACGAAGAAAGCTTCTCGACCGGCTATCCGCCCGACGGCGAACGGCAGCTGGTCAACCTGCTCGACGAAAACAACGTCGAAACCGACGTCCACGGCTCCGGCAGCTCCAGCCTGCTCTCGCTGTTGACGCTGATCCTGCCCTTCATCCTCTTCTTCGGCTTCTGGATCTTCCTGATGAACCAGATGCAGGGCGGCGGCAGCCGAGTGATGAACTTCGGCAAATCGAAAGCCAAGCGGATGTCGGTCGACGCGCCGAAAATCACCTTCCGCGACGTCGCCGGGGTTGACGAGGCGGTGCAGGAGCTCGAGGAGATCAAGGAATTCCTCGAGAACCCGAAGAAATTCCAGGCGCTCGGCGCCCGGATCCCCAAGGGCGTCCTTCTATATGGACCGCCCGGGACCGGCAAGACGCTGCTCGCCCGCGCCGTCGCCGGCGAGGCCGGCGTGCCCTTCTTCTCGATCTCCGGCTCGGACTTCGTCGAGATGTTCGTCGGCGTCGGCGCCAGTCGCGTCCGCGACCTCTTCGAGCAGGCGAAGCAGAACTCGCCCTGCATCATCTTCATGGACGAGATCGACGCCGTCGGCCGCCACCGCGGCGCCGGCATGGGCGGCGGCCACGACGAGCGCGAGCAGACGCTGAACCAGCTGCTGGTCGAGATGGACGGCTTCGAGATGAAGGACAACATCATCTTGATCGCGGCCACCAACCGGCCCGACATCCTCGACCCGGCGCTGCTGCGGCCCGGCCGCTTCGACCGCCAGGTCGTCGTCGACCGTCCCGACCGCAAGGGCCGCAAGAAGATCCTCGAGGTCCACACCCGCGGCAAGCCGCTCGGGCGCGAAATCGACCTCGACACGCTCGCCGGCCAGACCCCCGGCTTCACCGGTGCCGACCTCGCCAACCTGATCAACGAGGCGGCGCTGCTGACCGCCCGCTCGGGCAAGCGCGAGATCACGATGCAGGAGCTCGAGGAGGGGATCATGCGGGTGATCGCCGGCCCCGAGAAGAAGACCCGGGTGATGAGCGAGAAGGAGCGGCTCGTCACCGCCTACCACGAGGTCGGCCACGCGATCGTCGGCCAGCTGCTCGAGCACACCGACCCCGTCCACAAGATTTCGATCATCAGCCGCGGCCAGGCGCTCGGCTACACGATCAGCCTGCCGACCGAGGACAAGTTCCTCACCACCCGCGCCGAGCTGACCGACACGATGGCGATGACCCTGGGCGGCCGCGCCGCCGAGGAGATCGTCTTCGGCGAGATCACCACCGGCGCCTCCAACGACCTCGAAAAGGTGACCGAGACGGCGAAGCGGATGGTGATGCGCTTCGGGATGTCCGAGCGCCTCGGGCCCCGCGTCTTCGGCCACGACCGCGGCCAGCCCTTCCTCGGCCGCGAGTTCAGCGCCGAGCCCGACTACTCGGATGAGATCGCGCGCGAGATCGACGACGAGATCCGCCGCATCGTCGAGAGCGCCCACCAGACCGCGAAGAACCTGCTGAACGAGCGCCGCGACGACCTCGAGAAAGTCTCGAAGCTGCTGCTCGAGCGGGAGACGATCGACGCCGAGCAGTTCGTTGCCCTGCTCGCCGGCAAAGCGCCGGAGGAGGTCTTCGCCGACGAGGAGGAGCCCTCGCAGCCGGCACCCCCGGCGCCGACGGCCGAACGGCCCCAGCGCGAGGGCGCCAGGCCGCAGCCGCGGCCAAGGCCCGGCTTCGCCGGCGGCGACGCTTCTTAACGGAGTCGGCGTGACCGAACTGATGGGGGTGGTCAACGTGACCCCCGACTCGTTTTCCGACGGAGGTCTCTACCTCGACCCCGCGGCAGCGATCGCGCACGGGCGCGAGCTGGCTGAGACGGGGGCGGAGATCCTCGACGTCGGCGGCGAATCGACGCGGCCGGGGGCCGACCCGGTCGGCGCAGAGGAGGAGCTGCGGCGAGTTGTCCCGGTTATCCGGGGACTCTCGGGCTCACAGTCTCGTATCTCTGTCGACACCTCCAAGGCCGCAGTCGCCGCCGCCGCGCTCGACGCCGGCGCGGAGATCGTCAACGACGTGACCGCCCTGCGCGGCGACCCGGAGATGGCCGCCCTCTGCGCCGAGCGCGGCGCCACCGTCGTCCTCATGCACATGCTCGGCGAGCCGCGGACGATGCAGGACGACCCGCACTACGAGGACGTCGTCACCGATGTCAAGGCGTTCCTCGCTGCCCGCCTGGAAGCGGCGGTCGCCGCCGGCATCGCCGAGGAGCGGGTCTGGCTCGATCCCGGCATCGGCTTCGGCAAGACCGGCGCTCACAACATGGAGCTGCTGCGCCGGCTCGGCGAGCTGCGCGAGCTGGGCCGGCCGCTGGTCGTCGGCACCTCGCGCAAGAGCTTCATCGGCAGGGTCGACGGCTCGCCCGCCGACCAGCGCCTCGGCGGCACGATCGCCTCCTCGGTCCTCGCCGCCGCCGAGGGCGCCGACGTCCTCCGTGTCCACGACGTCGCCGAGATGCGCCAGGCGCTCGCGGTGGCGACGGCGATACTCGGGTAGCGTCCCCACTTATGGAGTCGCACGGCAACGGCATCGAGTCGAGCGCGGAAATCGAGCTGCGCGGGCTCTCGATCTACACCCACCACGGCGTCTCCGAAGCCGAGCAGGAGGTGGGGCAGCGGCTCGAGTTCGACATCTCCTTCGACGTCCCCGACTGCGACGCGGTGCTGACCGACCGGCTCGAGGACACCGTCGACTACGCCCAGGTCTGCGACATCGTCGCCCTCGCGGCGACCGAGCGCAGCTACAAGACGCTGGAGCGCCTGGCGCAGGTGGTGGGGGAGCGGCTGATGGAGCGCTACGGCTGCGAATCGGTCCGCGTCCGCGCCGCCAAGCCGGAGCCGCCGCTGCCGCTGGCGATCCAGGAGGTGGCGGTCGAGGTCACCCAGGAACGCGCGGCCGAAGACGACGAACCCGAGGAGTAGGCATGGCCGCGAAGCGGACCGGCTACCTCGGCCTCGGCTCTAACGTCGGCGACTCCGCCGGCCACCTCCGCGCCGCGGTCGAGCTGCTCGAAGCCGAGGGAATCGAGGTCGACGCCGTCTCCTCCGCCTACGTCACCGAGCCCGTCGGCGAGATCCTCGACCAGCCCGACTTCCTCAACGCCGCCGTCCGCATCCGCACCGACCTCGAGCCCGAAGAGCTCCTCGACGCCTGCAAGCGCGTCGAGGCCGAGCGCGGCCGCCAGTTCGACCTGCCTCGCCACAGCCCCCGCCCCCTCGACGTCGACCTGCTCCTGCTCGGCGACCTCGAGCTCAGCACCGACCGCCTCACCCTGCCGCACCCCGAGGTCACGACCCGCCGCTTCGTCTTGGCACCGCTGCTGGAGCTGGACTCCAAGTTGGAGCTGCCCGATGGCACCCGTCTCGCCAGCTCTCTCGCCGCCCTTCCCTCCGGCCAGCGGGTGGAGAGGGCCGTCTAGGAAATCGGATTCCTCCAGCGAAGACCCTCAAAACGGGCGAAGTCAGTGTCGCTTGAACATAGTTCCGCGCCGTGTTCGATCGCCAGCGCTGCGAGGTGCGCGTCGCTGGTCAGGTTTCCCGCGATGCCGAGTGGTTGCAGCAGTTCCCGCATCAGGGTGACATGGCCCGAGCCCAGGCTAAGGGTGGAGCTGACCGGTCGAGCCAGCCACTCTTCGACGTAGCCGAAAGCCTTCGCGGCATCCAAGGGCTCCTCGAAGGCCACCGGGTTGGTTGAGATGCGCACGAACCCCAACGCCACCGCCCAGGCGAAGCCGACCTCCTCGGTCCCGGAGAGAGTGCTCTCCAACCACTCGCGCGCCTGTGCGTGGCGGGGTGCTGCCGCGTCAACCGCGTAGAGCAACAGGTTGACGTCTGGCAGGATCACTTGCGCAGCGAAAGCTTGCGCAGGATCTCTGCATCCTCGAGCTCGCCGGCCAGTGCCAGCGCTTGATCGAGATTGACGCCGGGCCGCGCCCGCAGTGGTTGTGGATTGAGGCGGTAGGGACCCGCCGCCTCGGGCTGGCCTGCTCGGAGGCCTCGCCTGACGCTGCTGTTGAGAACCTCCTTGAAAGAGGTCTTTTGGCGCCGCGCCTCCTCTTTCAGCTTGGCGGCTACATCTGGATCGAGAGTCACCGTCGTCCTCATTGCTGAAGCATCATAGCATCAAACAATGTGCTGTCGTGATGCCAAGACAGTTGATCTCAATAGCGCCAGCACTCGGGTAGGAGTGAGTTCCTCAGAAAATTTTGCGTATTCTCCTGCGCCACTGATGCCTACCCGGCAGTGACGCCGGAGCAAGGAGAAATACATGAAGCACCTGAAGATGCTGTGTCTCGCTGCCATCGCTGCGTTGGCTGCGATGGCGCTCGCGGGGGCCGGCAGCGCCTCGGCGACCGTCCTCTGCAAAACGACAACCACACCGTGCAGCTCCCCCTATGGCAAAGGGAGCATCTTTGTTCCCAGCCTGGCCAGTGGAAGCTCGAATGTGCTCGAGGCAAGCTTCGAAGAAGGGGGAGAAGAATTTGTGCTGCAGACATGCCTGCAGACAAAAGTCAAAGTCGAAATCGAAAACAGTGGAGGTTCGACCTCGACAGTGTCCGGCCCGGTCAGGGAACTGGTAGGTGGTAGCTGCGCCTATCCCATGACGACGCTCAAAGCCGGTTCCCTCGAAATCCACCACATCTCTGGCACGGACAACGGGACAGTCACAGGCTCGTTCACCGAAGTGACAGTCAATAGTGCCCTGTTCGGCAGTTGCGTTTACGGGGTGGGGACCGGGAACGACTTCGGGACCCTTTTCGGTGGGGAATCGCCCACCCTCAAAGTCAACGGCATCGTGAAAAAGACCGGCGGATCGATCATCTGTCCTAGCGAAGCCCGCTGGACAGGGGAATACAAAGTCACAGAACCGACGCCTCTTTATGTAGAGCCGAGCTAGGCGGCTAGCGGCGCCAGCCACTCGGCCGGCAGCACCGCGGGCAGCGGCCGGGGTGGTGCGGGACGAGATGTCTTGCCACCGCCTCCGGCCGGTGCCGTTCTTGGGCCACTCGGCGATCGCTCAGGGAAAATCCACGCAAAAAGTAGGGGTATTCCCCCTGACGCATTCGTGGCGACGTAACTAAGTTAGGTCATCGGAAGCCTCTCGGATTCCCATTAACTGCCGAGCCTGTCAACACGGGCCGACCGGAATCCGGGGACAGGCAATTAGAACCCGGCGTCCTATGTGCCGGAGGGAGATTTCACATGAAATATGCAAAGGCCCTGAGCCTTGCGGTTGTGGCTGCGGTCGCACTAATGGCCTTCATCGGAGCCTCCACAGCCTCGGCTACGGCTCTTTATAGCGGTGAAACGAAACTTGGTGTAGGAAGTGAAATCGATGCCAGCTTGCCTAGTGGCAAATCTATCGTCTTGGTGGATCCAGGAGGCGAAGAACTGGATCGGTGTTCCAGTTCGACACTAAAGGGGACGCTTGAAAATGCGGGAGGATCCACCGCAACAGTTAAGAAGAAAGCCAACACCACAACCTGGGGAAGCTGCTCCTTTCCTACCACTACGACTACTCTCGGAGGGTTGGAATTCCATTGGATTCCCGGAACCTGGAATGCGACAGTCACATGGACGGGATTCTCGATAACAGTCAACACCATCTTTTTTGGAAGCTGTGTTTATGGGGTTGAATCCACGCCTACCCATCTTGGGACCTTTGAAGGAAAGAAAGTCGCATGGGAGATTGCCAAGCTCCTCATCTCGATTTGGCTGAAAAAGAAGCTGGGATCCAATTTGGGCTGCCCCTCTGAAGCGAAACTAATCGGGGAATACAGCGTCACAAGCCCGACCGGCCTGTACGCGGCAGAATCGTAAGTATTGCGCCAGGTGGACTTAGAAGTTCTTAAGCCACTCAGCTGGCAGCACCGCAGGCATCCGGCCGGGATAGTTCGGGACGATTCGTCTCGCCAGCGCCCCGGCCGGGCGGTTCTCGATCGCCGGGCGGAGGTCGTCGAGGGTCATCGCCAGGCCGATCGAGGGGGCGATCTGGAAGTCGGCGGCGTTGAGCTGGTCGCCGCCCAGGACGCCGCTCTGAACGTAGGAGTCGACGCGGTCGAGCAGGCTGGGAAGCTTCTCCAGGGCGGCGCGGGCGTTCTCGTCGCCTGCTTCGTTGAAGCGGGCCGAGAGGGCGACTAGGGGGGCGCCGGTTTTCACGGCGAGGCCGATCGGCACCCCGAGCTTCGCGCCCTCCGAGTAGCCGGCCATCGGGTGGCGGTCCTGCTTGAAGCCCCACCAGAGCAGCTGACGGATCGGGTGCTGCAGCTCCTCGTCGCCGAAGCGCTCGGCCTCTTCGACCGCGGCGCGCTTCTCGGCGTCGGCGGGGAAGAGCGGGGGGTCCGGGCGCAGACGCTCCAGCTCCCGCGCGATCTGCCGCGACCCCTGCACCTTGTCGCCGTCGATCTTCAGTGCCGGCACCGTGACCCCGGGGAAGCCGACCGCTCGCACCACCCCCTTCGAGATCACCGGCATCAGGTCGGTGCGCTTGTAGTCGATGCCCTTGTGCCGGAGCATCAGCTCGGCGGCCAGGCTCGGGTGGGAGGCCGGAATCACGTAGAGGCGGTTGCTCATCGCGGCCGATCCTATGCAGAAAGGCGCCCGTTTGGCTACCCAGCCAGTCCCGCCCCGGGATAATCCCCCCGTGCTCCTCGCGGTCGACGTCGGCAACACGCAGACCCACCTGGGCGCCTTCGACGGCGACCAGCTGGTCGAGCACTGGCGCTTCCAGACCCGCTCGGGGGCGACCGGCGACGAGCTGGCGGAGCGGATCGCCGGCCTCTTCTCGCTCTGCGGGAGGTCCTTCAGCGAGGTCGACGCGGTCTGCGTCTCCTCGGTCGTCCCGCCCCTCGGCAGCCAGTTCGAGGAGCTGGCGCAGCGCTATCTCGACGCCGACTGCCTGACGATCGGCCCCGGGGTCAAGACCGGGATGCCGATCCGGATCGAGAACCCGCTCGAGGTCGGCGCCGATCGCCTCGTCAACGCGATCGCCGCCTACGACCGCTTCGGCGAGGCCTGCGTCTCGGTCGACTTCGGGACCGGGATCAACATCGACGCCGTCTCCGCCGCGGGCGAGTACCTCGGCGGCGCGATCGGCCCGGGCCTGGCGCCTTCGCTCAGCGCCCTGATCGACCGCGCGGCCCGGATCACCCGGATGGACCTCGAAGAGCCGAAGGAGGCGATCGGCCGCTCCACCCGCGCCGCGATCAACTCCGGCTTCATCTTCGGCTTCGCCGGCCTGATCGACGGCATCGTCCGCCGGATCGAAGACGAGCTCCCGAGGCCGCGGGTGCTCGCCACCGGCGGCTACGCCGCCGCCGTCGTCCCCTTCACCGAGACGATCGACGAGGTCGACGATCTGCTGACCTTGAAGGGACTGCGACTGATCCATGAGCGCAACCGCTGACACAGCTGGTTTACGCCCGGCACTGACCGAGCCCTTCGAGATCGGCGGGGTGCCCCTCGCCAACCGCGTCCTGCTGGCGCCGCTGGCGGGGATCGGCAACTGGTTCGTCCGCCTGCAGGCGAAACGGCATGGCGCCGGCCTCGCCGTCTCCGAGATGGTCTCCAGCTTCGCCCTCCACTACCGCAACGAGCGCACGCTGCGGGAGCTGCTGCGGATCCACCCCGACGAGCACCCGGTCTCGATCCAGCTCTTCGGCCACGACCCCGAGGTGATGCGCTCGGGCGCCGAGATCGCCGCCAAGGCCGGCGCCGACCTGATCGACATCAACATGGGCTGCCCGGTGCCGAAGGTGCGCAAGACCGGCGCCGGCGCCCAGCTCCTGCGCGACCCGGACCTGGCGCTGGCGCTCGCCCGCGGCGCCGCCGAGGGCAGCGGCCTGCCGGTGACGGTGAAGCTGCGCTCGGGAATCGAGGCCGGCGACCGCTCCGGCTTCGACCTCGCGATCCGGCTGGTCGAGGAGGCCGGGGTGGCGGCGATCGCCTTCCACCCCCGCGCCGCCACCAAGGGCCACAAAGGAAAGCCCGACTACGACCTCGCCCGCGAGCTGGTCGCTCGGATAAACGTCCCCGTGATCGTCTCCGGCGGCCTCTCCAGCGCCGAGGCCGCCCGCCGCGCCTACGAGGAGTCCGGCGCCGACGCGGTGATGATCGCCCGCGGCTCCTTCGGCAACCCCTGGGTCTTCGAGGAACTGACCGGCCGCCGGATCGAGCCGCCGCACCGGGAGGAGATGGTCGCCGAGTGGCTCTGGGTGGTCGACCGGGCCGAGGAGCACCTGGGAGGCGAGCGCGCCTCCCGTTACCTGCGCAAATTCCACCCCTGGTACGTGGAGCGGCTGGAGGCGCCGAAGGAGGTCGCCGACGAGCTCCAGCGCAGCGCCGACCTCGCTCGCGCGCGGGAACTGATCGCTGGTTTGGCCAGTCAACCAGCCCCGCTATAATCCCGCGACTCCGTGCCGGGTGTGCCTGCCTCAGGTAGCTGCATCAGGCGCGTTTTTTTAGGTCTGGGAGACCGGCCAGGCTCCCCTTACCAATCCAAAGCGAGGTCGTTCAAGTGCGTCAGGCCGTCATCACCCCTGAGGGGCTGGAAAAACTGAAAGAGGAGATCGAGTTCCTCTCGACGACCAAACGCCGCGAGGTCGCGGCCCGCATCAAGGAAGCGCGCGAATTCGGCGACATCTCCGAGAACGCCGAATACGACGACGCCAAGAACGAACAGGCCCTGCTCGAGGCGCGGATCGCCCAGCTGGAGGAGAAACTGCGCCGTGCCCAGGTGATCGACGAGAAGTCGATCGGCACCGACGAGGTCAGCTTCGGCTCGATCGTCCACGTCAAAGACCAGAAATCCGGCGACTCGCAGAAATTCCAGATCGTCGGCTCGACCGAGGCGAACCCGATGGAGCACAAGCTCTCCAACGAGTCCCCGATCGGCAAAGCGCTGATCGGCAGGAAGCGCAACGACGTCGTCGAGGTCGAGGTCCCGCGCGGGCCGAAGAAAAAACTGAAAATCACCAAAATCGAGAAAGCCTGAGGGACGGTAGGCTCGCTGCCGCGATGAGCGAGCCTCCCCAGGAGCAAGAGCAGCAGCAGGAGCTTTCCCAGGTTCTCGAGGACCGTCGCGCGAAGCTCGAGCGGCTGCGCGAGGCGGGGATCGAGCCGTTCCCGCACGAGTTCTCCGGGCGCGAGGAGATCGGTGAGGTGCGCGCCGCCCACCAGGGGCTGGCGGCGGGGGCGGAGACCGACTCGCGCCACCGGGTCGCCGGGCGGATCGTCGCCCGCCGCGGCCACGGCAAGGCCTGCTTCATCGACCTCCGCGATGGCAGCGGCCAGATCCAGTTGCACGCCCGCCAGGACCAGCTCGGCGAGGAGGCCTACGCGCTGCTGGTCGACCTCGACCTCGGCGACATCGTCGGCGTCGAGGGGACGGCGATGGCGACCCGCCGCGGCGGCGAGCTCTCGCTGGCGATCGACCACTGGCGGCTGCTGGCCAAGAGCCTGCGCCCGCCGCCCGACAAGTTCCACGGCCTCGAGGACACCGAGACCCGCTTCCGCCGCCGCGAGCTCGACCTGATCGCCAACGAGGAGAGCCGCGAGGTGTTCCGCATCCGCGCCCGCGCGATCTCAGAGATCCGCCGCTGGTTCGACGAGCACGGCTTCGTCGAGGTCGAGACGCCGGTCCTGCAGCCGCTCTACGGCGGCGCCCTGGCACGGCCCTTCGTCACCCACCACAACGCCCTCGACCGCGACTTCTACCTGCGGATCGCGACCGAGCTCTACCTCAAGCGCCTCGTCGTCGGCGGCATCGACCGCGTCTATGAGCTCGGCAAGGACTTCCGCAACGAGGGCGTCTCCCACAAGCACAACCCCGAGTTCACGATGCTGGAGTGGTACGAGGCCTACGCCGACTACGAGAAGACCGCGCACGACCTCGAGCTGCTGGTCGCCGAGGTGGCCGAGCGGGTGCTGGGGACGACGAAGGTCAAGCGCGGCGACACGGAGATCGACTTCAAGCCGCCCTGGCGGCGGATCACCCTGCGCGAGGCGATCCGCGAGCGCTCCGGGATCGACATCGTCGAGCACCCGAGTCGCGAGGCGCTGGCCCAGGCGATGGGGTCCGAGCCGGACCCGAAGGAGGGCTGGGGCAAGCTGGTCGACGGGCTGCTCTCGCGCGAGGTCGAGCCGGGGCTGATCCAGCCGACCTTCATCCTCGACTACCCGGTCGAGCTCTCGCCCTTCGCCAAGCGCCACCGCTCCGAGGAGGGGATGGTCGAGCGCTGGGAGGCCTTCGCCGGCGGCGTCGAGATCGCCAACTCCTTCACCGAGCTCAACGACCCCGACGAGCAGCGGCGCCGCTTCGAGGAACAGGTCGCCGAGGGCAAGCGCGGCGACGAAGAGGCCCAGCCCTACGACGAGGCCTTCGTCGAGGCGCTCGAACAGGGGATGCCGCCGACCGGCGGTGTCGGCCTCGGCATCGACCGCCTGGTGATGATGCTCACCGGCGCCATGACGCTGCGGGAAGTCCTGCTCTTCCCGGCGATGCGGACCTGACAGCGCCGCTTACGCGGCGGGCGCGGTCGCCTTGTCTTCCCGCGCCTCGCCGGCGAGCTGTTCGAGGAAGGTGTCGAGGTCCTTGGTCGAGAGGCCGGGCGCTTCGGCCTCGAGCCCCGCTTCGGCGACCGGGCCCTTCGGCCCGATGACGACGGCGATCCGGTCCGAGCGCTTGCCGCCGTCGCCGCAGAGGACGAGCGAGCCTTCGCCGCCGCCCGGCAGCGGCCCGCTCATCACCCGGTCGGGCTTGAACGGCAGCTTCGCTTCGGCGTGGGTCGCCGCGAAGTGGAGCGGTTCTTCCAGCTTCAGCCCGTGCGCCTCGGCATAGCTGCGGAAGAAGTCCTCTTCGGCGTACTTGCGCCCGTTGCCCTTGACCTTGCTGCGGAACATGAAGAAGAAGATGATCGCCAGCAGCAGCCCCTCGATCACGGCCAGCGCGACGTAGGCGCCCTGGACGATCGTCACGATTGGGATCGCCGCGCCGGGAATGTTGAGGAGAAGGGTCAGGAGCACCGCTCCCTTCAATGCCGAGAAGAAGGTGTCGCCCGAGCTACGGACATAGCTGCGGTAGGCCGGCAGGGCCGCGGTGAGGTAGGCGGGCGCCTCGGTCTTCACCTTCGCCAGCGCCTTCTCCATCTTCGGGTCGGAGGCATCGGGGTCCTTGGCCGCGTCCACTTCGGCGCTGCCGGTGCCCACCTCCTCGACCGACTCTTCGCGGATCGCCCCGGCCAGGTGGGCGGCGTCTTCGCAAAGGCGCGTCAGCTCGGTTTCCCCCGTCACGTACTTGCTGCGACCGGCGCAGAGGACGCCGTTGGCGAGCTCGAAGCCCCAGTCTTCCTCGCTGCGCGCCAGCCAGTCGACCAGGGCGGGGGAGAGGAGCTGGGCCAGCCAGTTCTCGCTGGTGCCGGCGTAGGCGAAGGCGTTCGCGCCCTTGAAGCCCTCGTCCTTGCCGAGTTCGACCTTCTTCATCTTGTCGCCGCCGGCGTTGGGGGCGAAGTGGCTGCCCGAGGCGGAGAAGCCCATGTAGGGGAGGAAGCCGATGCTCTCGGGCACCTGGGTGACGACGAAGGTGAAGTAGCGGTGCTCGGTGTGGGTGTGGTCGTCGGAGTCGGTCCAGGTGTAGGTGTAGGTGAAGTTGGCGAGGGTGCCCTCGACCCCGCCCGGCAAGCCGCCCGTCGCCGCCCCTTCGACCTTGGCGCCGGATCGCGCCAGGGTGCTCCCCTGCTGGGGCAGGTCGACCCGCTCGGCGAAGGCCAGGCCTTGGCTTTCGGCGAACTTCTTCAGTGCATTTCCGCTGCTTGCGACGGCCACCGAGCGATCCTATCCGTGCCGCTATCCCTGCAATGCGCCGGGAACGTGACGAGTCTCGCGCAAAAAGTCGCTCTTAGCGCGCTAAGTGCACCCGAAGCCGGACATCCAAGGCCGGTAGAGTTAAGGGGCACATGGGCGCTCCCCGATAAAGGGATCAAGGCGTCCGGCGGTACGAACCCGGATATCTCGGGTTTGTTGAACCAGGAAGAGGTCTTCATTTGTTCGAGCGATTCACTGAGAGGGCTCGCCAGGTCGTCGTCCTAGCGCAGGAGGAGGCCCGGACGCTCAAGCACAACTACATCGGGACCGAGCACATCCTGCTGGGGCTGCTCCGCGAGGAGGAGGGCCTGGCTGCCCGCGTCCTCGAGTCCCTCGACATCACCGTCGAACGAGTGCGCTCTCAGGTCGTCCGCATCGTCGGATCGGGCGAGGAGGTCACCTCCGGCCAGATCCCGTTCACCCCGCGCGCCAAGAAGGTCCTGGAGCTGGCGCTGCGCGAGGCCCTTTCCCTCGGCCACAACTACATCGGCACCGAGCACATCCTGCTCGGCCTGGTGCGTGAGAACGAGGGCGTCGCCGCCCGCATCCTGCTCGACTTCGACGCCGACTCCGACAAGATCCGCAACGAGGTGATCCGGATGCTGTCGGGCCCCGGCGGCCGTCGTCAGGGCGGCGGTGGAGGCGGCGGCTCGGGCGAGGGCAAAAAGTCTTCGAAACTGCTCGACCAGTTCGGGCGCAACCTCACCCGCCTCGCCGAGGAGGGCAAGCTCGACCCGGTGATCGGTCGCGAGACCGAGATCGAGCGGATCATGCAGATCCTCTCCCGTCGGACCAAGAACAACCCGGTGCTGCTGGGCGAGCCGGGCGTCGGCAAGACCGCCGTCGTCGAGGGCCTCGCCGCGCGGATCAACAAAGGCGAGGTGCCGGAGCTGCTGAAGAACAAGCAGATCTACACCCTCGACCTGGCCGCGCTGGTCGCCGGCTCCAAGTACCGCGGCGAGTTCGAGGAGCGCCTGAAGAAGGTGATGAAAGAGATCACCCAGCGCGGCGACATCATCCTTTTCATCGACGAGCTCCACAACCTGGTCGGCGCCGGCGCCGCCGAGGGCGCGATCGACGCGGCCTCGATCCTGAAG
>Ga0070682_100000336_pt1 | contig 32281 bp, 27 predicted proteins | sample KBSC63LmetaG_FD_64668 | JGI IMG/M metagenome (GOLD analysis project Ga0070682, IMG submission 64668) | Corn rhizosphere microbial communities from Kellogg Biological Station, Michigan, USA - KBS C6-3L metaG | ecosystem: Host-associated > Plants > Roots > Rhizosphere | place: USA: Michigan...
TGAGATTCTTCACTACATTTCATTTCGTTCAGAATGACAAAAGCCAAATAATTTGACTTTTGAGCTAACTTATCTCTATTTCAGGCCAATCTGCCTTTTCGCCTCCCCTACTACAAAAGCAACGGAATTGGCGATATTAAAACTCCTGATCAGTTTAGACATAGGAATGGTCAGATGATTTTCAAAGCGGTCCAGAACCTCTTCACTAAGCCCCACACTCTCTTTTCCGAACACCAGCCAATCTCCATCCTGAAAATCGGTTTCCAGATATGATTTTTCAGCGTGTGAACTCATTAAAAAAACACGGGACTGATCAGGGATCTGCTGAATCCATTCTTCAACATTTTCATATTCAGAAACATCGAGATGCACCCAGTAATCCAGTCCGGAACGCTTCAGGTTTTTGTCATTAATTACAAATCCAAATGGATGAACCAGGTGTAATCTGCTTTCGGTTCCTACACATAATCTTCCGATATTTCCTGTGTTATTCGGTATTTCAGGTTCTACAAGAACAATATTCAGCATCTCTCTTTTTCTTTATTTTTTAAAACAGTTAAACCAGATTTGGTATTTTAATTTGGATTTAATTAAATAATTAGGTCAGTTTATTTCTTGCCACATTTAGCATAAGAATCTGTCAGCACCGCTTTTTCATAGCCCAAAGCAACCGCTTTATCCAGATTTGTACATGCTTCTTTAAGTTTGGAAGTATCCATCAGAATCATAGCTTTGCTTACATAAGATTGCGCAAATTTCGGATCTATGGAAATGGCTTTATTCGCATCAGTAAGTGCTTCTTTATATTTTTTCATTTTAAAATACACATCAGCGCGGCCATTGTACAGCAATGATTCGGGTTTTTCAGAAATAAGCGTATTGTAATCTTTTAAAGCGCCATCCAGGTCACCATTATTTTTTTTCAAATTGGCCAGTCCTGTTTTTGCAAAAATATTATCGGGTGCAAAAGTCAGAATCTGATTAAGATCTTTGATGGCAAGCTCCTTTTTTCCCTGGCTGTCGTAGATTTTGGAACGGGTAAGATATAAATCCGGAGTCTCAGGATTCACTTTCAATCCTTTTTCTACATATTCCAGTGCTTTTATCTTGTTTCCCTTCTGGCTGTAAAGCGATGACAGGTTAACATACACTGAAACCGACATAGGATTTGCTTTTAAGGCAGAATCATAAGATTTAAAAGCCTGAGTGGTCTTACCAAGCCTTCTCTGAGCTGTCCCGAGATAATCATAATATTCCGACTGAAATTTTTGAATCTGCTCTTTCTCAGCCAGTTTTAAGTATTGCTCTTCAGCGCACTTATAATCAGCTTTATTAAAACAGTCTGCGGCCAGCTTTTTATCCTGGGCATAGAAATTAAGGGAAAAACAAAGGGAAGTTACTAATAATAAAGTTTTTTTCATGAGGTTATCGTTTGTTTATTGATCACTTTTTTGGCGAGTGCACCAAATATCACTCCCAATAAAGATCCAACAAACGCCCCCACCAAAATATCAATTGGGAAATGCACTCCTAAATAGATTCGGCTGTACGAAACAACCAGAGCCCATACAAATATAACATAAGGAAACCATTTAATCTTCTTTTTCAGTAAAATACCTAAATAAGTTGCCAAAAAGAAGGTATTGGAAGCATGAGCTGAATAAAATCCAAACTGTCCGCCACATTTCACAATCCTCATATGATGCTCCAAAGTAGGGTCATGGCATGGTCTCAACCTCGCTACCCCGTATTTGAAAACATTGGCCAGCTGATCCGAAACAACAGCTCCCAGCCCAATAAATATAAGAATAAAAACTAAAGTTCTTAGTTGATAATTTTTGTATAAAAAATAAAGAAAAATAATATAAAGAGGTACCCAGATCCAGGTACTTGAAATCAGCATCCAAAACTGGTCGAAAGATGAATCTCCCAGATTATTAAGGTAAAGAAATACCTTTTTATCTTCCTGAATGATTTCCTCCATGATTATCTGCTTACAGGTCCCTCATAAGTCTCATCATCAGCCGGCTTCGGCTTTGGAGGTTCGTTAGAAGCAAGAGTACCAGGTTCTGTAAGAATATCTTTTTCAATATCCTTCATCGGGTTGAAATCTTTGGCAGCATCTTTTACCTTTTCAATCTCACGCTTTATTTCAGAAACAGGATTATCTGTTTCCTTCATGATTTCAGTCTTGATATCTTCTACTGCTCCACGCATTTTTCTAACGCCTGCACCTAAGTCACGCGCAATCTGAGGCAGTTTATCCGGTCCGAATAATACAACGATTGCAATGGCAATGAGTGCCATTTCTCCAATGCTTAATTCCATCCGGTAAAATTACGAAAGATTATTGCATTTATGAATGGTAAACTAAAAATTTAAACAAATTTTAAGATTTTGTAAAATTTCAGAGTTTTGAGTTCAAGGTTGTTTTTGTTGCTGGTTGTTGGTTGCTTTTTGTTGATGGTTCTATTTCAGTTGCAATTATCTTCGTTCAAGGTTCAAGGTTTTTTGTTGCTGGTTCTATTACCTCATGAATCTTGTCTCTCCCACATTCACCATTCACTTGCGAAGCAAAATTCACAATTGACTTTCAATAGACATGTATTACTATTTCACAGAATATTTTCCCTGCTACCTGCTACCTATCATCTAATCCCTACAAACTACAAATTAACAAATATTTAATTCAAAACAATGAGAATTACACAACAATTCTGTATATTTATAATGCGCAACCAAACAAATATATATTATGAAAAAACTAGTGACTACTTTTAAAGTTTTCGCCGTATTATCGGTATTGGCATTCAATAGCTGCCAGAATGAAAACAACGAAATCAATCAGCAGGAAACAGTTCAGGCCAAAACAACCGTCGCAGACCTGAAAAAAGAGATCACTCCTCTTTCCTCTCAAATTGTTCCTGAAGCGGTACAGCTTCAACTGAATGAATCCGGAAAAAACCTTGAAACTTATCTGAAAAATGATCTGCAGATTGCAGAAGTGAAAGTGTTGGGAAAAATTTCAACTCAAAAAGGCATTGATCTTTCCAATAGTCTGATCACCGACAAAGACCAGTTTATTGCATCGGGAAACATTATGGATCCCTCTTCAGTAAAGATTGGAAAAATTGGAGATCTATACAGTGGAGATGATCTGACAACAGCCCAGCAGGGATTGAAAGAAGCTGTCACTGAAGAAGTGAAAGCCGGAACCAACGTTATGGAAATAACATGGAATGGAAAAAACGGAACATTTACCACCTTATGTTTTTACAAAGATTCAGGGATTATCTGGGACAACATTTTCGGAGGTCTTATTATGATGGATCCGCGTGGAAATTCGGAAGCTTCCGACAACAATCAGGCAGCAAAAGTAGTTTCTACCTGGTATAAACAATGGTGGACAGCAAGCTGGCTATGGGGTTCCAAGAGAGGCGAAGCAGGATATCAGATTACGATCTATTATTCTGGTTCTACAGTTTCCAATGCGGATGTAAGCGATTGGGGATATATCAGTTTAGGAAAAGCGAAAAGTGAAAGTAAGATTACAAAGAAAACAGGTGCTTACGGACAATGTCGTTATGCATTGGGACTTTGTACACCTACAGGTTCTTTAAGCTTTAATTCCACTAACTTTTCTGTGTCATTCTCAGGATTGGGCAGTAATATTGTAAGTAACGGGACAAAATCCCTTTATCCATAATTTTCATAAAAATCAGATTTCAAAAAACGGGAAGCTCGCTGGGCTTCCCGTTTGTATTTATATCAATGCTATTAAAGGTATCAATTTCCAATTTTTGACTTCAATAGACCTACTGCATTTTCTTTCAGCCCGAAGGTATCTTTCAGCATGGCAAACAGCTCTTCATTACTATTAATCAAAACAGATTCTTTCTCTCCTTTTTCATATCTTATATTCAGTGTATTCTGACTGAAAGTGTAGCGGGCTTCTTCATCTACTTTAGAAAGCACCAGATTTTTCTTAAAATTGGATTCAGGATGTGTAGACAAATACCAGTTGGAAATTTCAAGATCTACATGTTCAACTTGTTCCAGTGCAAAACGATATATCGGCAGCCAATTTTCTTTCCAGATCCACAGGAAATATATTCCTTCTTTTTTTGAAATTTTAAAGAGGCCGTTCGGTGTCTGCTGTGGTTCTTCTTCATTCAATAATAAGGGTGTGGTAAGTGTAGTCGTTCCAAAACCGCAATCTACCAGATATTTTTGCCCTTCTACATCAGCTACCAGCATTAAATGGCTTCTGGCAGCGTTACTGTCCGCTTCTCTTTGCCATACTACCCTTCCCAATTGCAGTTCAACATTGAATCCCAAGCTCGAAAGCACTTCTCTTAAAAGTAAATTCTGCTCATAGCAATATCCACCCCTTGATTCTGTAACCAGTTTTTTGAAAATATTATCCAGATCCAGAGAAGGAACTGTTCCTGTGTAAGAATCAATATTCTCAAAAGGAATATGTTTAGGATGAAGCTGGTGTATTGCTTTCAATACCTCCAAACTCATTTCCGGAGTTCCGGAGAAATGAATCCGCTCGAAATACTTTTCCAGGTTGAATGTATTCATAATTTGTTTTGTGTTTAAAAAAGCAGAAAGACTACTTCCGTAAAAGTATTGAATAGATTGAACCCGGAGCGGCACATATGTTCAGAATAGAACAAATCTATTGTTTCTGAAAATCCTTTTCTATTTTTTCTTTTCCTTTTTTCTGAAATGCAGAATAAGTAATCACAACGCTAACCGCCATTAAAATAAATGCTAAAAAGAAAGGGGCACCGGAAAACTTGAACGGCGCTTCATCATGCGTGAAAAAGTAAAATAAGTTCGTCATCATCGGAGGCCCGATAATAGAAGTTGCACTCATTAAACTTGTCAATGCTCCCTGAAGTTCACCCTGCTCGTTAGAAGGGACGCTTTTTGTGATAACAGACTGTAATGCCGGTCCACAGATTCCTCCTAAACAGTAAGGAACTAAAAATACAAACATCATCCATCCTTCAGAGGCAAAAGCAAACAGCAACATTCCTACTGCATAGAAAGCCAATCCATAGTAAATACTTTTCTGCTCTCCAAGCCTTGGAGTAGTCCATCTGATAAGTCCACCCTGTACAAGACCGACCAATAAGCCTACTACTCCTAATGAAATTCCCACCATTCTTTCTGTCCAGTTGAACTTATACATCGTAAAGAAGCTCCAGTTGCTCTGTACCGCATGACCTGCAATATAAATTAATATTAAAGAAAGAATAAGTCCCGAAATTTCAGGGTGTTTACCTAAAAATTTAAATGAACCAATTGGGTTTGCACGTTTCCAGTCAAACTCTCTTCTTTTATCTTTATCCAAACTTTCGGGAAGGATAAAATACCCATACAGGAAGTTAAGCAGACATAAGCCCGCAGCTGCATAGAAAGGAACTCTGGCTCCATAGTGACCAAGCACTCCACCCAGCACCGGACCTATAATAAATCCGAGCCCAAAAGCTGCCCCTATCAGTCCAAAATTCTTGGCTCTGTCTTCATCAGTAGAAATATCTGCAATGTAGGCGCTGGCAGTGGTGACACTTGCGCCCGTTATTCCGGCAATAATTCTTCCCAGAAACAGCCACCAGATTGTGGGTGCCAGGGCAAGGAAAATATAATCCACGGCAAATCCGAAAAGAGAAATCAGGATCACAGGCCTGCGTCCATATTTATCACTCAGGTTTCCGACAAGCGGAGAGAATATAAATTGGGTAAATGCATAGGCAAATCCAAGCCAGCCACCATATTTTGCGGCTTCACTAATATCTGCGTGAATAAGTTCCTCAATTAATTTGGGAACAACAGGAATAATGATTCCCCATCCTGTAATATCAATCAGTAAAGTAATAAATATAAAGCCTATAGCTGCTTTTTTCTTTGAATTTTCCATGATGGTGCAAAATTAATCAAATCTTAAAAATAATGGTTCTAAATTTCCATGTATTAAAGAAGTATAACATGAATAATATCCTTAATTTACTTTTTAGTATTTATATCAGCTATTCAACAAGAAAAAAGCCTGTTCCAAATTTTTCTTTTGAAACAGGCTTGTATAATCAATCAGAAATCAAACTATTTAATTGGAATTCAACTTTGTATATATCATACGGTTTGTAATAATACATTTGATCAGACAGCTTTGTTTTACAGTTACTTTTACCACATTGCTGTATTGATAACCAGTGGTATTCCCGTTGAGTACAGACCTCACACCCCTGCGATAATAAGTAGTCTGTGTAACTGGTGGGCCATCATAAGTAACAGATGTAGCATTGATAATATTCACAAATGTTATATTATCTGCCGAACTTTGCCATTGATATTCTGCTGAACCACTTACCTGTGCTGCTGTAGTCTGATTAAACGCAGCCGGATCATTGCTGATATCCATACACACTGTCTGATCTGCCGAAATAGCTCCAGGATCATTTACAGAGTTTACAAAAAGTCTTCCCACAGTAGAAATTGCCTGGAAGGAACAGGTATGAAAGCTGGAGTTGGCAACTACACGGTATTGATTGTTATTAAATCCTACAGGAACATTGCTGATCGTAAGAGTGGATGAAGTAACATTGCTGTAGTTGGTTCCATTCGTCAGGTTGGTCCATGTGCTTCCGTTAAGAACCTGCCATTGGTATGTAATATTATCCGGAGTTTCATCTGTAGGTGTATTATTGATCTCTGCAGTCATCGTTGTTGATGCACCTGCAGCCACGGTTTTATCAGAGGGTTGAGACAGATACGCCATAGGAGCCAGATAATACTCTGAAAGAATATTATACACTCTCATCTGACTGAAAGAGAAACCAATCCCTATAGCTTCTCCAAAATCCAGCCGTACTTCATCCCATGCTGCTGTGGGAATTACTTTAATGATCCTGCGCCCCTGATTATCACCAAAATCAAAGAAGAAATGTCCGTTAACACCTGTACGGTAGACTTCCTGCCCATTGTTGTAGAAAACAAAATTTCCCCCGTTAAAACTGGGATTAAAATTGAAACCATCTGAAGCGAAGTCAATATACACAGGTTTATTAGCCTGAAAATCGGCACCATTGGTTCCAACCCCTACATACATGCTGCAGAAAAGGCCGGCACCTGTACCCGGCTTTAAAGAGGCAAATGAATTGACATCCGTATCAGTCATATTATTAGGATTAGCCGCCTCTTTTCCCAATCTGAAACAAAGAAACCCGCCATCACTTGAGCTTGATGTATTGGTATCCAATAATCTCCCACATCCGCCATTGGGAAGTGTTACCATCTCCTGAGATATCATTTTGCCTGATACAAAAAGACAAACTGCTATAAGCATATATTGTAATATTGAATTTGTTTTCATCATCAACAATTTTTAAAGTTAATTATACACGGGATACTCACCCCTGAACAAGGATGGTCATAATGACTGTATGTCTCTTAAAATTATTTGATTACAAATACAATATTCACAAAAGAACAGGCAGTAGCCGATCCTATCACATCATAGCGAAGAATTCCATTCGCATCAATGCTTACATTGCTTAAAACTGTACTGTCAAAATCAGTCACATAATAATACAGATCTGTTGCATTTACAAAAAAAGGAATCGCTCCCGGAGCTCCTGTACTTGAAACTTTTGGGGTGGAAAACTGAGTTTTATAAAGCTGGAATAAGTCCTTTGTTCTTCCTGTACCTAACGTAGAAGTATCAATACTGATGGAAGGCATATAGAAGAACTTAACGACATTTCCACTGATCGGGATCCAGTTTGGACTGGAAGGTGTTCCGATATTCTGAGCCAATGCCTGTCTTGTAAGATCATAAACCAATAAACCATTAGCTGGTGTAGCTATTGTTGTGAGATCGGCAATTCTGGGGATCAATACACCTTTATTGGTGCCTGTAACATCTAATGCAGAACTTTTATCAGGATTTGAAGTACTAATCCCAACCTGAGCGTAAAGGAAACTGGCAGCACATAATGCCGCAGCAACGAATAATTTTTCGACTTTCATTTTTGTTTTGTTTACAGTAAATATAAAATAATTAATTACATAAAACTCTTATTTTTCAATAATTTTTAAATAAAATAACCATTTCAGTATAAACTCGTAAAAACCCTCTATTATTCGGCAATTATACAAAAAGTTTCACTCTCTAAAATTTGAGTTATTAAACATAAGTCTACTTTAACACAATTTAAAAAAATGAAATTTATTAAAAAATAAACAATAAAATCAGAATGAAAACAACTAATAAATAGTTACCAATAAAAAATGAATAAAATAATTAATAATTACTTGAAAATTCAACTGTTACTTATGAAAGAATATCTACATCTCTGAAAACATCTGTTACTTGCTATTAAACTGATTATAAACTCATAAAGCGGTAAAGTATATTAAAAAAAGACCGCTTCTTTCGAAACGGTCTTTATTAATTTATTGTAGTTTGTATTACTTTGAAGCAAGCTCTTCTTTTGTAGAAGTGGTTTTTCCGTGTACCTCTTCTTCTTTTCCTGTTTTAAGGAAGTCATAAGCAATTGCAGACGCAATAAAGATAGATGAATACGTACCGAATCCAATACCAATTAACATAGCAAACATGAATCCTCTCAAGTTATCACCACCGAAAATGAAGATCGCAAGGATAACCAGAATCGTAGTAAATGAGGTGTTGAACGTTCTACCCAATGTACTTGAGATAGAGTCATCAAAAAGACCTGCTAATGTTAAAGATTTTTTCTCTCTTAAGTATTCTCTAATTCTGTCGAAGATAATTACCGTATCATTGATTGAGTAACCTAATACAGTAAGGATTGCAGCAACGAAATCCTGATTGATCTCCATATTGAACGGCATAAACTTATGAAGCAATGAATAAGCTCCCAAAATGATAACCGCATCGTGGAATAACGCTGCAACAGCACCAAGAGAGAACTGCCATTTTCTGAATCTCACCAAGATATAGATGAAAATACCTGCTAATGCTGCAACTACAGCAAGAATACCGTGAGTCTTGATATCGTCAGCAACCGTAGGTCCTACTTTCTCAGAAGAAATAATTCCTGAGTGATCTTTATCTGCAGATTTGAAATCTTTTAACGTCATGTTTGCAGGTAAGCTGGATTTTAATCCGTCATACAACTTCTGCTCAACAGTCTGGTCAGCTTTTAAAGATTCGTCTTCGATAAGGTAATCTGTAGAGATTTTCAACTGCTTGTCATTACCGAAAGTTTTAGCTTCTACAGAAGAGTTTTTACCATCCTCAGTCTGGAATACCTTCACTAAATTAGCCTCAACATCTTCAGCATTTACAGCCTTATCAAATCTCACCACATAGTTTCTACCTCCTGTAAAGTCGATACCGTATTTGAATCCGTGGATGGCAATAGATGCGATACAAACAACAGTTAAAACACCGGAAATGATGTATGCATATTTTCTTTTTCCAATAAAATCGATCCATGTATTTCTGAAAAGATTTTTTGTAGCACCTGTCCAAACTGAAAGGTGTTTTCCTTTATTCAATCTGGAGAAGATCATTACTCTTGAAATCAATACCGAAGTAAAGAATGTCATCAAGATACCGATTCCTAACGTTAATGCAAAACCTTTGATTGGCCCTGTTCCGAAAAGGAATAGTACACCTGCTGTCAATAATGTCGTTAAGTGACCATCAACAATAGCATTTAATGCATGTTTGAAACCGTCTTTGTATGCTTCAAGAATACTTTTTCCTGCGAAAAGTTCTTCTTTAGTTCTTTCATAGATAATTACGTTCGTATCTACCGCCATGGCCATTGTAAGTACAATACCTGCGATACCAGGAAGTGTAAGGGTAGCATCTACGGAATCCATAATTCCGAAAATGTAGAATAGGTTGATAATCATTGCAATTACTGCATAAACCCCAGCTCCACCGTAATAGAAAATGATATAAGCAATAATTAATAAGAATGCAATACCGAATGACATTACACCCGCATCAATAGATTCTTGTCCTAATGAAGGCCCTACAACTGTAGCCTGAACTACTTTTGCTCCTGCCGGTAATTTACCTGCTCCTAAAACGTCAACCAGTTCTTTAGCTTCTTCCTGAGAGAAGTTACCGGAGATCTGAGTTCTACCGTTTGGAATTGCATTTACAACGTTTGGTGCAGTATAAACTCTACCGTCAAGCGTTACAGCAACCGGCTTACCAACGTTTTTCTCAGTTAATGTTTTCCAATCTTTTGCTCCTTTGGAATCCATCTGCATGTCTACCACTACTCTGCTCAGTTCATCATAGCTGATGTTTGCAGTTTCAACAGCACCGTCTACCGGAGCTTTTTGGTTGATGTTACCTCTGATGGCATACAACACCAAGCTTTCAGCATCTGTAGCTTCAGGTTTGTAACCCCACATGAACTGTGTATATTTAATGTTAGCCGGACGTAAAGACTGACCTACTTTACTGTTTAAAATTTTATTTACAACAGCTGTATCGGATAATTTTACGTTAGCAACACCGTTTGTTCTTAATTTGTCAAGCTGTAAAAGGTTCATGAAGTTCACATTCTTTGCCACTCCCATAGAATCTCCTTTTGCAGCAACCATAGTTGTCAAAGTCTGGAAATAAGGTGCAATTTCAGGAACCTGCTGTACTTCCCAGAACTGGAGTTTTGCAGAAGTCTGAAGCATTTTCTTCACTTTATCGATGTCCTTCATACCAGGCATTTCCACAGAAATTCTAGCTGTTCCAGGTACTCTCTGAACGTTTGGCTGCACAGCACCCATTTTATCAATTCTCGTTCTGATTACCTCAAAAGCTGTTCCTACAGATGCATCAATTTTTCTTTTAACAATGCTTTTCACCTGCTCATCAGGAGTGTTGTACTTCACCTCAGTAAGGGTTGTATTTCCGAAAATTTCCGGATCTGCCAACTTAAGGTTTGTTCCTTTAGCTTTGTTAACCAGATCGAATTGCTCGAAAAAGTTATCGATGTAAGCTTTTGTAGAATTCTTCTGTGCTTCATCAGTTTTGTTTAAAGCCTCGATAAGAACAGGATTTGTAGAATAATTTGTTAAATCATTCACAAGGTCTCTCTGGTTGATCTCCAAAAGAACGTTGATCCCTCCTTTCAAGTCAAGACCAAGTTTCATTTCCTTGTCTTTGGCTTTAGTGTAATAAAGTTTTGTGAATCCTAGATTCAAAGTATCCTTAGAAAGTCTAGCAATTTCTTTCTGATACTTCTCCGGATTGTCTCCTGCAATAGCAGTCGCCTGCTTTTCAATTTTGCTGGCGTACCATGTTGGTAATAGCTCGTTTAAGCAAATCAACCCTAGTACAATAGCGACAATTGTAATAAGTCCTTTTCCTTGCATTTTGTTATAACTACGTTAAATTAAGTCGGCAAATATAATGATTTTCTTGTATTTTATGAATTTTTAACAACAGAAATGGTTTATTTTCAGATATATTGGTATTCTGAGTTCTATTTAAGATTTAACAATTTTTTCATGCTATCGTAATGAAGTCTTCAAAATCTGATTGGTACAAAATTTTCATTCACTTAATCAACACACTAACTATCAAAATATTATGAAAAAATTACTTTTTACCATTAGTATTTTTTCTTCCTTAATTGCTAATTCTCAAAGCATTAATTTGGAAGAATTTGCCACGGGACTTACCAGCCCGGTAGAGATTACAAACGCCAATGACAGCCGGCTTTTTGTTGTTCAGCAGAACGGAATTATTAAAATTATTCAACCCAACGGGACAATTAATACCACCAATTTTCTGAATATCAGTTCAAAAATTGTTTTTGGCGGTGAAAGAGGTCTTCTGGGACTTGCATTTCACCCGCAATACGCTACCAACGGGTATTTTTTTGTATATTACAACAACTCCGCAGGGAATATCATCGTTGCGAGATACAGTGTAAGTTCAACTGATTCTAACGTGGCTGATCCTGCTTCTGAGAAAATCCTGCTCAACATTCCCAAACCATTCGACAATCACAATGGAGGAAGCATTCATTTTGCTCCTGACGGAAAACTCTGGATCATCACCGGAGACGGAGGAAGCGGCGGAGATCCGAACAATAATGCCCAGAATAAAAATGTATTGCTTGGAAAAATGTTGAGAATAGACGTGGATGCTACCGGGCCATATAATATTCCACCGGATAACCCTTTCGCAGGAACCGTAGCTGGTGCGGATGAAATATGGGCTTATGGCCTCAGAAATGCCTGGAAATTTTCTTTTGACCTGACTACAGGAAATGCGATGATTGCAGACGTTGGCCAGGGAGCTATAGAAGAAATCAATAAAATGCCCATTACGACAGCAGGGTTAAACTATGGTTGGCGCTGCTATGAAGGAAATAATGTTTACAATACTGCAGGATGTGCAGCTCAGTCTACTATGACCTTCCCTGTTGCCGTATATGACCATTCAGGTGGAAAATGTTCTATCACGGGTGGTTATGTTTACAGAGGAACTCAATATCCTTCACTTCAGGGGAAATATTTTTTTGCAGACTACTGCTCTACCCAAATTGGAATTCTTGATAACAATAATGCCATCACATGGACAGGTCCTTATTCGGGAAATAATTTTTCTACTTTCGGAGAGGATTATCAAAAAGGATTGTATGTAGCAGCCGTGAATAACGGAAAGATTTTTAAAATATCCACAGGGACTTTAGGAACTCAGGAAAATACTTTAGGCACCATAAAAGTATATCCTAATCCTGCTTCCAAAGAAATTTTTATTGATGGTATTACAGATAAAAAAGCAACTCTGGAGATTATCAGTGCAGAAGGTAGAAAAGTATTGGAAGCAGATAAAATATCTAACGGAAAAGGAATCAATATTTCAGGAATACCCGCCGGGGTTTATTACATTAACCTGAAATCCGGAGAATTGAAGTCTTACAGTCAGAAATTGATTATTAAGTAGAATTATTCTTTAACATAGCATGCTTCGTGAACGATGTTCGTAAACTTTCAGTTTATGTTCAGCATGACAACTACCACCAAAATAATCAACTAAAATTTTAAAGCAAATAAAAAAGCGGTTCAGATCTGAACCGCTTTTGATTTATATTGTCATTGAGAAAATCCTTGTTTCAGGCTTATTTCTCATCATTCTCAGGTCAAAAACCATGGCTACATTTCTTGTGAAAGCTCTTCCGGCTTCTGTAATTTTAACTTCAGTTCCATTAATCTCCACCAACCCGTCATTTTCCATTTCTTTCAACATTTCCAAAGCATTTTCAAGCTCCGGGAAAGAATTGTTAATATCAAAAGTGGTTTCAAGCTGGCACATCAGGTTCAGAATATGTCTTCTTACAATCAGATCTTCTTCGCTCAGAACATGTCCTTTTACAACAGGAATCTCACCTTCTTCAACCATTTTCTGATATTCCTCAACCGTTTTTACATTCTGGGCAAAAGCATACCATGAATCTGAAATGGCAGACATACCAAGTCCTACCATCAGTTGGGTTTTGCTTGAAGTATATCCCATGAAATTTCTGTGAAGTTTTTTATGAATCAAAGATTGATACAGATCGTCATGCTCAAGAGAAAAATGATCCATCCCAACCTCGATATATCCCAAATCCTGAAGTAGTCTTTTACCATCTTCATACAAACGACGTTTTTCTTCTCCGCTTGGCAGGTCATTTTCATCAAAACCTCTCTGCCCGACTCCTTTTACCCATGGAACGTGTGCATAAGAGTAAAATGCAAGTCTGTCCGGCTTCAGCTCCATTGTTTTTCTGATCGTGTGTTCCATCGCTTCCCAATTCTGGTGCGGCAGTCCGAATACAAGATCGTGACTGATTCCTCTATACCCTATTTCCTTCGCCCACTCTGTAACGTTTTTCACATTTTCAAAGGGCTGAATTCTGTTGATCGCTTTCTGAACTTTAGGATCATAATCCTGAACTCCAAAGCTTACTCTTCTGAAACCAAGGTCATATAAAGTCTGAAGATGTTCTTTCGTGGTATTGTTAGGATGTCCTTCAAAAGAGAATTCCGGATGTTCCGCAATGTCTACAGTTGAAAAAATTCCTTCCAGCAATGTTCTTAAGTTCTCAGGAGAGAAAAATGTAGGAGTTCCTCCACCTAAGTGCAATTCTTTTAGTTTAGGTTTTTCGTTGAAAAGGTCAAGATAAAGTTTCCACTCTTTCAAAACACTTTCCAGATAAGGCACTTCAACACTGTGTTGCTTGGTAATACGTTTATGGCATGCACAGAACGTACACAAAGCCTCACAGAAAGGTAAATGGATATAAATAGAAATCCCCTCCTCTGCATTGCTTTCATGAAAAGACCTGATTACGGTTTCCTTCCATTTTTCCGGTGAAAATGTTGATTCATCCCAATATGGAACGGTAGGATAAGAAGTGTAACGCGGTCCGGGAATATTATACTTATCTATTAAAGAATTCATTTTGAAATTTAAAATTTTATAAGGGCATGAAATTTAACATCATTAAAATTCATCTTACAAAATTAACTATTAGTTATGAATTTTAACCTATGAATTATATTAGGTTCTATTTTATAATGAGTCTAAATACGTATGATCAGGCTTTTGGCAAATAGTGATAAATTCTATACCTTATATTTAAAATTTTAATTTCATGACAGCAATTCTGCTATTTCCTGCAAGAACAACATGATTATCATCTATCCATTGACACACGAAAAACCCTTTCTCATCAGAAATTTTCTTCCAGGTCTTTCCAAAATCTGAGGAATAGCTGATATGTTTGTCTCCAACTGCAATAACTTCTTTTCCTTTTGATCCGGGCTTAATTTTCACACAGGTTGTATATCCTGCATTCTGTCCTGAAGCCTGAATTTGCCAGGTTTCCCCACCATCATAAGTTGTTGCAATATTATTGACATTGGCATCCTGTTTTGTATAATCACCTCCAGCTGCAATCCCGAAACGTTCTTCAAAAAAATCAATGGAATATATTCCCTGGGAAGATTCTCCCTGTACAACTGGTGTATTGAAGATTTCAAATTTTTCATCTTTAAGATTCATTCTTAAGATTCTTGAAGCTTTTCCTCCGGTTGCAATCCAAAGGTATTTTTTAGATGATGAAATATTGGTATTACTGGCGGCAAATGCAGCCTCGCCCTCGTTTAATTTTACATTATTCTTGAACATGCTCCATTTTCCATTTCTATAGACAGCCAGTTTCAAAAGAAGATCTTTATCTGCATCACTGAAGGTAAAGGCAAGCTTATCATTCACAAAGTGTAAAGCATCATAAAAAGCAGTTTTTGCGGTATCTTTAAAAACAACCTGTGACTTCAACGTTTTTTTATCGATGGCAAAGAAGCGGCCGGGGCTCTCAATATTGATTGCGTAGAAAGCAGTTTTATTCTGCGCTAATGTTCTGAATTGAAGCTTATCTTCGGAAAGTTTTATCTGTTTCTGATTTTTATAATCTTTAAGATCGACAAAACCGAATTTGGAATCTGTACCGCTATACCAGACTTTGTTGTCATATAGTTCAAGAGCTCTGATACTTATTTTATCATTAAGAATGGTTTCAAGGCTTTCCACCTGCTGGGAAAACGCTGTAAGACCTACGGATAAAAATAAAATGGAAAAAATCTTTTTCATATAATCGTATTGGGACAAAAAAAACCGCCGAAGCGGTTTATATTATTATTAATCTTGGTTCTGATATTTTTCAGGATTGTTAAGTTTACTGTTTGATTTTCCGTAAAGGAAATATACCAAACCTCCTAAGAATAACCACACAGCAGAAAGTTCCAATGCATGAGCACTTAAGTTAAATATCAAATAAATATTGATAAATACTCCTAATGCAACAACTATTTTATAAGCCGGAACTTTGAAAGGTCTGATCAAGTTAGGTTCTTTTTTTCTCATCACCCAAACAGCAATACAAACCAGTGTAAATGCAAACAGGGTTCCGAAACTTGTCATATCTGCCAATGTTGAAATTGGAGTAAATGCTGCGATGAATGCCACTACAACGCCCAACAAAATGATTCCTTTGTAAGGTGTTTTTGTTTTTGGGTGAAGTTGACCGAAGAATCCAGGAATCAATCCGTCTTTTGCCATACCGATGAAGATTCTTGACTGTCCCATCATCATTACCATTACTACAGAGATCAATCCTACTGTTGCAGCGATCGTTACTACATTACTAGCCCAGTGTTTTCCTGCAATTTCAAATGCATACGCTACAGGCGCTTTGATTGCATCAGGATATTTCCCTTCCGGGTTAAAGTCTGTATAATGCATCATCCCTGTTAAAACAAGTGATACGCAAATGTAAAGCGCTGTACACACCAATAGTGATGCAATAATAGCAAAAGGAACATCTTTTTTAGGGTTAATAGCCTCTCCTGCCTGTGTAGAAACGGCATCAAAACCAATATAAGCAAAGAAAATAGCAGCTGCTCCGGAAATAATTCCTTTAATACCGTAGGCGGAGACCAGGTCTCCTTCAGAATTTTTGATCTGTACCTGATCCGGAATAAAAGGTTTCCAGTTTTTAACACCGTCTACAGCGTTGTAAAGATCAGTATTGGAAAAAATAATATAGACTCCTGCGATAATTACAAAGATAACGGCAGAAGTTTTCATCAAAACAATCAGGTTATTAGCCCCTGCTGCTTCTTTAGTCCCTTTTACCAATAATGCAGTAATTAAAAGAACAAGAATAAATGCCGGCAGGTTCATTGAAAAACCATCTCCTGTATAACTGGCTGGATCTGATGTAAGATAAGCCGGTAAATGAATATTAAAGATTTTCAAAAATTTGTTAAAGTATCCGGACCAACTCACGGAAACAGCCATACTCGCCATGGCATATTCGAGGATAAGGCACCACCCCATGGCCCATGCAAAAATTTCTCCTACCGTTCCATATGCATAAGCATAAGCTGAACCCTCTACAGGAATAATGGATGCAAACTCTGCATAGCACAGTGCAGCAAAAACGCAGGCAATACCTGCTATGATAAAGGAAATGGCAAGCGCTGGTCCTGCGTGATAATAGGCTCCTGTTCCGGTAAGAACAAAGATTCCACCTCCGATGATAGCACCCACTCCAATTGCTGTTAAACTCCATTTTCCAAGGACTTTTTTCAGCTCACTTTTCTTCATATCTGCCTCATAGGCACTTAGTGGCTTTTTAACCCAAATTTTCGACATGTTTTTTTATTTATTAAGGATTTACGAAAATATAAAAAATTTAGGAACTCCCACGTTTATCGTTAAACTTTCCTTAATTATTTTACATTAAAGTATTTAAAACCTGAACAACGCATTATAAAATCTATTTTAAAAAGTCCATATTTTTGCTTATTTTTGATTGCATGAATTTATATGATCTTTTTGTAAAGCCTTATGAAAGCTATGATTCTTTACAAATTATGCTGGAAGCATCAGGTGCAATTTTCGGAATACTGAGCGTATTTTTTTCCATTAAGAAAAATATATGGGTATACCCTACCGGCATTATTTCAACGCTGATCTATGTATACCTTCTTTTCAATGCCGGTCTGTTGGGAGATTGCATGATTAACGTCTATTATTCTGTCATGAGTATTTATGGCTGGGTTCTTTGGGCAAGAAATTCTGAAGATCATGTTCACGTAGAAGTTACATGGGCCACCCGAAAAGAATGGATATATGCAAGTATTCTTTTTGTGCTGAGTTTGATATTGGTTACTCTTATTTATTATTATAAGCCTTATATTGATAATCAGTTTTCTATGGAAGGAACCAGTTTAGGATTGTATCATCTGGACTGGGCAAATTGGATGGATGTTTTTACAACTTCAATATTTTTAGTAGGAATGTGGCTGATGGCCAAACAGCGCATTGACAACTGGATTTTCTGGATTATCGGAGATATTATCTGCATCCCTATGATGATTTTTAAGGGACTTGGAATCACTTCGGTTCAATATTTGGTATTTACTATAATGGCTATCTTAGGATACGTCAATTGGAAAAAAAGTTTTAAAGAAAAAAAAGTACAATAAAGTCATGAAAAATTTATTTAAAATAGCAGTCAGTATTTTTGCTATTGCCAGTTTAACCTCTTGTTTAGCATATACCGACGGATACGGAAGTAATGGAAATTATGTATATGGAGATCCTTATTATAACAACGGGTATTACTATGCACCTTCCGGATATTACGGAAGCGGCGGGTATTATGGTAATGACGGCTATTATTACAGAAACAACGTTAATTACTACTATGATAATGGAATTCCTTATTACTATGACAGTTATAATAACTCCAGAAGAAAAGTTTATGTAGAAAGAAGATCTGCTTCTTCATCAAGACCTCAAAACGGATTCCAGAACACGCGTACAACGAATGGTAACGGTTCATACAATAATAACGGAGGGTTCAATAATAATAGAAACTCCAATAGCAATAGTGGATTCAGAAACCAGAATAATGGTAATCAGAACAATCAGGGTAACCAAAACAACAGCGGATTCAGAAATTCCAACAGTAATAGCGGATTCAGAAACCAAAGCAGCGGTAACCAGAACAATCAGGGTAACCAAAATAACAGTGGATTCAGGAACCAAAACAACGGCAGCCAAAGCAGTGGCAGATCAGAATCTTCCGGCGGTGGATTCAGAAACAGCTCCAGCGGCCAAAGCACTAGTTCAGGCAGACAACAGAGCGGCGGAGGCGGCTTTAGATAAAACGATTATAAATAAGAAAACGAACAGTTAACACTGTTCGTTTTTCATTTTAAATATATTAATTTTGCTTCTTCATTTAGACAAAAAAATATGGAATTTTATAAATATCAGGGAACAGGAAATGATTTTGTAATGGTAGACAACCGTGATCTGCAATTTACTAAAGATAAAAACAGTATTGAAAAATTATGTGACAGACGTTTCGGAATAGGTGCTGACGGCCTTATTCTATTGGAAAATGATGCGAACTATGATTTCAAAATGGTTTACTACAATTCTGACGGAGGAGAAAGTACCATGTGCGGAAACGGAGGAAGATGTCTTGTAGCTTTTGCTTTTTTCCTTGACATCTTTGAAGATAAATGCAAATTCATTGCAACAGACGGAGAGCATGAAGCAGAAATCCATAACGGGATCATTAAATTGAAAATGATTAATGTGGATACCATTTCACAAGACGGAAATGATTTTGTTCTGAATACAGGATCTCCACATTATGTAAAATATGTAGAAAATCTTCCGGATTACAATGTGTATACTGAAGGAAACGGGATCAGAAATTCTGAAAATTATAAAGAAAAAGGAATCAATGTAAACTTTGTAGAAAAAATTTCTGATGATGAAATTTTTGTAAGAACCTATGAACGAGGCGTTGAGGACGAAACTTACAGTTGCGGAACAGGAGTTACAGCTTCTGCTTTAACTTTTCTTCAAAAACATAATCTAACCTCTGTAAAAGTTAAAACTTTAGGTGGAAACCTTAAAGTATATGCTGAAAAAAGCGGAGATACATTCCAGAATATTTGGCTGGAAGGTCCTGCAAAGCAAGTTTTTAGAGGTAAAACAGATCTTCTTTAAAAACAAAAAACTTTTAATCAACATTTATAGGAATGAAAAAAGCTATTCTCATTATCATTCTGCTGGTTTTTGCAGCTGCAGGATTTTTTGGTTTGAGATTTTATAATAAATATTTAGGAAATAACGTAGAAAAAGAAGGTTATGTTCTGATTCCTCACAGAGCAGGTTTTAAACAGATCCTCGATTCTATTGCTCCTTATATTAAAAACAGGGAATCTTTTGAAGCTGTGGCTAAAGAAAAGGGTCTTGATGCTAATTTTAAAGCAGGACGTTATCATATCCAGAGCGGAACAGGAAATAAGAACCTTGTTAATATGATTAAAGCAGGGAACCAAACAGCAAACTCTTACAGAATCGGAGATTTTGGAGATATGTATCAGATGATCGGTAAGGTGACCAAAAAAACGGAAATTGATTCGTTACATTTTATCAATGATCTGGATGCTGTGGCACAAGAGAAAGGCTATAAAAATGTTGAAGATTTAAAAAAATATTTCTTCATTGATACTTATAATTTCTTCTGGACCGTAAGCCCAAGAGAATTTTTCGCCAAGTTTGAAAATCAGTACAATGATTTCTGGACAAGTGAAAGAAAAAACAAAGAACAGCAGTCTGGCCTTACAAGAGATCAGATTTATGCACTGGCTTCTATTGTTTATAAGGAATCCGGAGGAAAAAAAGATGAAATGAAAACGATTGCCGGATTGTATTTAAACCGTTACAGAAAAGGGATGAAACTTCAGTCTGACCCTACGGTGATCTACGCAATCAATAAGCAGACGAATTTTAAAGAGTCTATTAAAAGAGTATTATATAAGCATTTGTCTACACCATCACCTTACAACACTTATGCAAACGCAGGTATTCCTCCGGGGCCAATCTGTGTAGTGGATAAAAATTCGATTGATGCTGTTTTAAATGCTGAAAACAACAATTATATATTTATGTGTGCTGATCCGGCAAGGTTTGGATACCATAAGTTTACGGCAAGTGCTGAAGAACATGCTGTAAATGCAAAGGCTTACCAGGACTGGCTCAACTCAAAAAATATAAAATAAGTTTAGAAAGCACCTAAAATTTATACAGTTAGAAAAACAATAAACAGTCATACTATTTTGAAGATCAAATTGATATGGATATTCAAAACAGTATGGGTTATCCTTTCACGATTTTATACAAAAAAATAACCTATGAAGAATAAGACAGAAATTGTCAATATTTTCACCAGAAAAACTTTAGGACTTACGTTAGTACTTTCAGCGGCGGCTATGGCTTTTGCACAGGAGAAGGCTGGAGTTTCAGGAATCATTGTCAACAAAAAAAATCAACCGGTTCCTTACGCTTCTGTAACTTTCAGCAACAAGACCAACAAAACTTTAAGTGATGCTGTACTGACAGATGAAAAGGGACAGTATAAACTTGAGCTTATACCGGGAGATTATGATATCACAGTAGAGGCAATTGATTACAAAAAAAATGTAGTCAGTAAAAATATCGCAGCAGCAGGCAATATCGGAGCATTATCTTTAGAGCCTGAGGCGGCTACAACCATTGATGGGAAAACAAAAGAAATCCAGGGTGTTGTGATCACCGCTTCAGCAGCGAAACCTTATAAAGTAGAACTTGACAAGAAAACATATGATCCTTCACAGGATATCGTGAGTAAAGGAGGAAATCTTCAGGATGTTTTGACCAATGTTCCTTCAGTTTCTGTAGATACGGACGGAACGGTTTCTATGAGAGGAAGTACCAATGTAAAATTTCTGATTAACGGAAAGCCTTCTGCCCTTCTGGGAATAGATGATGGAGCGAATGCCTTACAAAGTATACCGGCTGACCAGATTGAAAGAATTGAAGTTATTACCAACCCTTCTTCTAAATTTGAAGCAAGCGGAACTTCCGGTATTCTGAATATCATCCTTAAAAAGAACAAAAAAATCGGGTTTAATGGTAGTGTTGTAGGATCTTTAGGATATTTCCCGAGAACATCACTTAACACCAATCTGAGCTGGAGAAAAAATAACTGGACATGGTTTGTAAACGGCGGTGGCGGTTACACGGAAAACAAAACGAAAAATAATTCGGAAACGACATATCACAATATTACTTTTCCTAAGATACTTCCTAATACGCAGCCTAATGATGTTCTTGTACATCAGCTGCAAAATTCTACCAGTAAAACATATAACAAAAATTATAATGTAAGCGCAGGGTTTGTGTATGATCTGTCTGACAAAACATCCATCAACGTAACAGGATTGGTACGAACTTTTGAAGGAGACGGAAATGAGCTTCTGCAGACGTATGACAGTTTTCACAGATTTTTCAAAGATCCGTCAGATCCGAATGGAACTGCGGGAACATGGCAGTTATTAAACCCTTACGGACAAAGAGAATCTAAAACGATATTTAATAACCTTGCATTTCAGGGGGATGTAGGTGTAGATCACAAATTTGATGATAACGGTCAGAATTTATCGGTATCATTAAGTTTACAGAGAAACAGAAGCAATAATAATGCAGATATTCTTGAAACCAATGACCTGCTTCCGGATACACAGGATATTACCAGAAGACATTCTGTAAGTAAAACGATTATCGGGAAAGCAGACTACGAATTACCCATAGGAGAACAGTCTAAGATTGAAGCTGGATACAGATTGGATGTGAATGATAATACTTATAATAATTTTGTAAGCAGCACGTCCAATAATCCTTATATCCCGAACTATAATAACGATACGGATTACAGAGAGATCTTCAATGCTTTCTATTTACAGTTTAAAAGTAAAATCGGAGAAAAATTTGCTTATCAGCTTGGTTTAAGAGATGAACTTTCCAATGTAAAGATCAATTACATCAATCAAAATCCTAATGATCCGCAATTAAATAAAACAAAGAACTACAACAATTTATTTCCGAGTGTGTTCTTAAGCTATGATGTTTCTAAAAACAATCAAATTTTGGTTAATTATTCCCGAAGAATAGACAGACCAAGATCTTTCTTCATGGTTCCTTTCCCGAATTACAGCAACAGCCAGAATATTTTTGAAGGAAATATAGATCTTAACCCATCTTATGTAGATTCATTTGAAGTAGGATATAATATTACAAGAAAGAAGTTTACTATTAACCCTACCTTATACTACAGACATGCCACAGATGATACTAAAATGCTAGTTTACAGGCCTGATGAAAATCTGGGCGTATTCTATACAAAACCTATCAACCTGGGAAGTGATGACCGTTATGGTTTAGATCTGAACTTTACCTACGATCCTTTTGCATGGTTAAAAATAATGGGTAGTTTAGACATGTTCGGATATAAAACGACCGGAATTGCCTATTATGATGCTCTTGATAAGGATAAGCAGAAGCAAACCCGTAATATGGACTTTACCGGAGATGGTTTCTCTACCAGAGCACGTCTTAATACGACATTCAAGCTTGATAAAACTTTAAGTGTACAACTGCAGGGATTCTATAGAGGAGCTCAGAAATCTGCCAACCAAAATACGGAGGATATGTATGCGCTGAACCTTGGTGCTTCTAAAACGATCTGGAAAGGAGACGGAACAATTTCCTTCAACATTCAGGATATCTTCAATACAAGGAGCAGAGAAGTACTTAGTTTCAATGAGGATTATACCCGAAGAAACTATATGCAGTGGCAGCCAAGACAGTTTTCTATTTCTTTAACCTATAGATTTAAACAGGGTGAAAAAGTAGATCAGCCTAAAAAGAAAAAGGATATCAATTCCAATGCAGCCGGAGACGACCAACAAGGCGGTCCGATGTAATACAACAAAAATCCCGAAAAGTAATTTTCGGGATTTTTTATTTTTCTATTTTACAGTTTCAGCTTTGGAATCTTTTTCTTTTTCAGCTTCGTAGATTCTTCTTCTCAGATCACTGGTGGAAAACCTATGGTCTCTTTTGTTGTAAAAGATTTCAATTCCTTTTTCTTCACAGTATTTCTTACCTGTAAAGTCTCTGTCCATATAATCATCCCCAATGATTCTTACATCAATCACAAATGATTTTAAAATATCCAGCAGATCTTCTTCCGTATAATAAGGAATGATCTCATCCACAGCATTTACTGCTTTCAGTTGAATATACCTTTCAACGATAGTCTGGCTTGGCTTATTTTTGTTGGGACGATCGTGGGAAGGATCGATCTGAAGTCCAACGATTAAATAGTCACATACCGTTTTAGCTTCTTCAAGCATTTTGATGTGGCCAGCGTGTAATAAGTCAAATGAGGAAAATGTAATCCCTATTCTCTGTGTCTTCATATTAATTTTGAATTAAAAACTTCACTGAAATAAATGTTCTTTTAAAAGGATAAAACAAAAGATTCAGGGAAGGTGTTTTGTAATTTGTTTATATAATTCGTTGTTTAACTGTTCTTTCATATGGTTAGTAAAATTCATAACCACTGAAACTATACATTTCTTGTATTCAAATATTTCTGCCATTCCCAGACCGTTCTTAAAGATTCTTCCAGAGAGGTTTCAGACTTCCAGTTGAGTTCTTTTTTGGCCTTTTCAGGATTGGCATACGCAATAGTGATGTCTCCTTCTCTTCTGGCGCAGATCTGATACGGCACCTCTACGTTATTTGCTTTTTCAAATGCTTTTACCACTTCCAGCACAGATGAACCTTTTCCTGTTCCCAGATTGTAGGTATCAATCACAGCTTCAGATGAAGAGTCTTCCATCAGTTTTTTTAATGCTGCAACGTGTGCTTTCGCCAGGTCAACAACATAAATATAGTCACGAACGGCAGTCCCGTCCTCTGTAGCATAATCATCTCCCCAAACATTCAGTTTCTCGCGTACTCCTGAAGCTGTTTGCATCACATAAGGGACCAGGTTATTGGGAATTCCTATCGGCAGTTCTCCAAGTTTTGCAGAAGGATGGGCTCCGATTGGGTTAAAATATCTTAATAACGAAATTTTACGTTGATAGGCATTTGCAAAATCAATCAGGATCTGTTCTCCCATTTGTTTTGTTTTCCCATACACACTTTCAGGTACTTTTAAAGGCGTATTTTCATCAATCGGCATTACATCTGCCTGCCCGTATACTGTACAGGATGAACTGAAAATAAAGTTGGAGATCTCTCTTTCTTTAAATTCCTTAAGAATATTAATCAGTGAGAACAAATTATTCTCATAATAATCCACAGGTTTTATCTGGCTCTCTCCTACTGCTTTAGAAGCTGCAAAGTTAATACAGCCATCGATCTGATGGGCATCAAAAACCTGAGTAAGAAGTTCTTTCCTTCTTAGATCAAAAGGATAAAAAGCCGGCTTTTTACCTGTAATTTCTTCTATATTTTTTAAAATAAACCTTTCCGTATTGGATAAATCATCTACAATAACTACTTCAAAGCCGCTATTGATAAGTTCTACCACCGTATGAGAACCGATATATCCAAGTCCTCCCGTAACAAGTATTGCCATTTTTATTTTTTAATCTTCGTGTTTTCCTATATTTTCTATTTCGTTAACACCTTTATATCTTTTCACTTTAAATAGGTTTACAATCAGTAAACTCAATATCAATACAATTATAAATTTAAAAGTAAAATGTCCTACAATATAATATCCATTTAAAAATCCAAGTAATAAAGGATAACCTAAACTCATTATGGATAAAAACAGACTAAGATTCAGGAACAAAATAGCTTTATCATATTTTTCAACTAAATTGACAAATGCAAATGAATTAATAACTAACGAAATACCAATAAATAATGCTTTCAATAAACTAAAATCATTAAATATTTCAAGAACCAAAAATGCTGATATTATAAAAAGTAATAAGCTGGTGATTACTGCTAAGTAGTATACCAACTTATACTTAAATATCTTTTGTTTCATTATTTCATAAACTCAAGAACAGCATCCGTAATATACTTCAGTTGCTCTTCATCTAATTCTGTATGCATTGGTAAAGAAATTACTTGATCCAACAGCTTATCTGTATTCACAAAGTCTGCATCATTACTTTCCTGGAAGTACGCTTTCTGCTTTCTTAGTGCTACAGGATAATAGATCATTGCAGGGATTTCTTTTTCCGTTAAAAACTTCTGAAGTTCATTACGCTTTCCGTTCAGAATTCTTAAAGTATACTGATGGAATACGTGAGTAGAATTTTCAGCTCTTTTTGGAGTCAGAATATTTGGATTTCCTTCAAATGCTTCATCATAAAAATCGGCAGCCCTTTTTCTTGCTTCGTTGTAAGAATCAAGGTGAGGAAGTTTTTTTCTTAAAACCGCAGCCTGAATACTGTCCAGACGGGAGTTTACTCCTACCTCATCATGGTAATATCTTTCGTACATTCCGTGGTTTACAATTCCTCTTAAACGGTGTGCTAATTCATCATTGTTGGTAAAAATCGCTCCACCATCTCCGTAGCATCCAAGGTTTTTTGAAGGGAAGAAAGAAGTTGTTCCTACTGTAGACATTGTTCCTGCCTGTTTTACAGTTCCGTCAGAGAATGTATATTCTGAACCAATTGCCTGAGCGTTGTCTTCAATAACATATAGATTGTGCTCTTCAGCAATTTTCAAAATTTCTTCCATATTGGCACACTGTCCGAAAATATGTACCGGAATAATCGCTTTTGTTCTTGGCGTAATGGCTTTTTTAATCTGTTCTGTAGAAATGGTGAATGTATCATAATCTACATCTACCAATACAGATTTTAGCTTAAGCAGGTGAATTACTTCTACCGTTGCAGCAAAAGTAAAATCAGCTGTGATGATCTCATCTCCTTCTTTCAGATCCAGGGCCATTAAGGCAATCTGTAATGCATCTGTACCATTGGCACATGGAATCACATGTTTTACTTCTAAATAAGACTCCAATTCATTCTGGAAAGACTTTACTTCAGGTCCGTTAATAAACGCTGCAGAGTCCATTACATTCAAAACAGCATTGTCTACATCATTCTTTATTTTGTAATACTGACTTTGCAAGTCAACCATCTGAATTTTTTTCATATAATAAATATTTCTGTAAAAATAAGGAATTTAATATCCTATCAAAAATTTTATTGATTTTGTTTTTATCTTTATACAAAATAATATTATGAAAAAACTTTTACTCTTTTGTTTCCTAACGGGTTATCTTCATGTATCTGCCCAAACAGAACTTGTTTTTGTTTTCTTTACTGATAAGCCCAACAAAGCTGCATTTTATGCAAATCCTCTTTCCGAACTCAGTCAGAAATCGCTCAACAGACGTACGACGCTGGGAATTCCTCTCAATGATCAGGATGCGCCTATTGAACAGTCTTATCTTCAGAATCTTCAAAATTTAGGATTTACCGTTACCGATTATTCAAAATGGCTTAACGGAGCGGCAGTGAATGCTACTCCTGCTCAAAAAACGCTGCTGCAGGCTCAGTCTTTTGTTTTATCTGTTGAAAGTTTTGCAAGAAACAGTTCAACAACTGTAAAAACTGTGCCCACAAAATGGAAAGATGATGCCAGTCTCAATAAAATACTAACCACCTTTAATTATGGTTCCGGTGCCGGCCAAATCGACCAGGTCAATATCCGTCCTCTTCACCTGGCGGGTTATACCGGAACAGGAATTTCTATAGCAGTCATTGATGCCGGATTCCCAACAGTGAATACGGGAACTGCTTTTTCCAGATTATGGAGCGGTAATCATATAAAAGCGGCCTATGATTTCGTCACTAAAACCGGAAACATTTACAATGCCGGGCTCAGTCCGCATGGTTCTGTTGTATTAGGAGCTATCGGCGGATATCTGGAAAACATATTTGTTGGCGCGGCTCCTGATGCTGATTTCTATCTCTACAGGAGTGAAAATGCCAATGTAGAAGTTCCGGAAGAAGAGCTATACTGGATTGAAGCTGCTGAGGAAGCGGACAGAAAAGGGGTAGAAATTATCACCTCATCACTGGGATACAATGTTTTTGATGAAAACCGTTACAATTATACCTATGCAGATATGAACGGAAGCACTTCTTTCATTGCCCGTGGAGCGGGTATTGCTGCTGAAAAAGGAATTTTTGTTCTTGCTGCCGCCGGAAATTCAGGGTTGCAGCCATGGCATTATCTGATGACACCGTCTGATAATGCTAAAGTATTCTCCATCGGTTCTGTAGATTCTGCAGGAAATGCATCCGGATTTTCTTCTTTCGGACCTAATTCTCTTGGAGTGGTAAAACCTGACGGAAGTACCCAGGGAACTGCTACCACCACAGTGTATGATAATGCTACTACAATTGTGAACGGAACTTCTATTTCGACTCCTATCGCTGCAGGAGGTGTGGCATGTCTTATCCAGGCATTCCCTACGATGGACAGGGAGCAGATGAGAACAAAGCTAAGACAAACGGCTTCGCTTTATCCTGGCCATTCAGATCAGATAGGATATGGTATTCTCAACTTCGGAAGCCTGTACAATATGGTTCTGAATACTTCTGAAATGGTAAAAAAAGAAAAGTTTTCCATATTCCCGAATCCTGCTAAAAACATTCTGAATATAGCATCAGAGCAGGAAGTTTTGTCTTTGGAAATCTATGATAACCTGGGAAGACTGATCAGAAAAAGCAGCCATCAGAAATCTATAAAAGTAGAGGATTTTGCAAAGGGAACTTATTATCTGAAAATTCAGATGAATAATAAGGTTTACTATGAGAAATTCTTAAAGGAATAATTTTTTGTTTCTCGCAGATTACCTAGATTGAGCAGATTTATTACAACATAAACATATGTGTGATCTGCGTAATCTGCGGGAGATATTCTTTTAACACAGCATACAATATGTTTTGGCTAAAGCCTATGGCTATGGATGGGTCAATAAAAAAGAATGGGCTAAAGCCCATTCCTATTGATATATAGCTGTACAATTTGTACAAAAAACTGATATAAAATAGCTTATGCAGAGTTTCTGCTGGCGTTAATGTTTCCGAATAGTGAACGTGTTACCAGCTTTTCATAAGCTTCTTTATTCCCTTCACCTTTCTGTATTTTCATCAACGCATATTGTTGAATGCTCAATAATGGAAGTACAATCTTTTCACGGATCTTTACGGATTTTCTTGACAAAGGATCTTCTTCCTGAAGCATTTTAAATCCTGTCAGTTCCAGCATAATATCTCTTGAAAGCTCATATTCATCAAAAAGAACATTCCAGAATGCACCAAACTTCGGATTGTTTTTAATATAATAAGTCAGAGGGAAATAGGATTTGTTCATACTCATCATAGAGTTCAATACTAAAGTTTTAAAGAAATCCGACCCTTTATACAGCTCTCTTACTTCTTCAAATCTTCCCTGTTCTTTCATCTTTTGCATGGCATATCCAAAACCGAAGAACCCGGGAACATTCTGTTTCAGCTGTGACCATGAACCCACAAACGGAATCGCTCTCAGATCCTCAAATTTCAGTTCGCTTCCGTTTCCTCTTTTTGAAGGACGGCTTCCGATATTTGTTTTTCCGTAATATTCAAGGGTACTCATCTCCTGAAGGTAAGGAACAAACATAGGATGGGCTTTTAAATCTGAATATTTTCCGTAGCTGATATCCGCCAATTCGATGATCAAAGCTCTTTCTTTTTCCGTAAGTTCTTTTTTTGCATTTTTGAATACATCATTTTCCACACCAGCGGTCAAAAGCTGTTCAAAATTGTATTTTGCCTGCTCTTTATTTCCAAAAATACTAGTAATGGTCTGGCCCTGAATCGTAAGTTCAATCTTATTATTGGCAATCGTTTTTCCCTGAGAAGCATAGAAATCGTGGGTTTTTCCACCTCCTCTGGCTGGCGGTCCTCCTCTGCCATCGAAGAATACAACTTTGATATTGTTCTGCTCGGAAAGCTTGGTCAATACTTCTTTTGCTTTATAAATTTCCCAGTTGGCTTTTAAATATCCACCATCTTTGGTTCCATCAGAAAATCCAAGCATAATGGTCTGCTGGTTTCCTCTTTTTTCAAGATGCTTTTTATAGACAGGATTATGATACAGTTCATTCATCACATTTTCTGCGTTGGCAAGACCTTCCATCGTTTCAAAAAGCGGAACAATATCCATATTGATCTCTTCGTCTTTGTACCCGCAAATCTTAAAGAATGCATAAACATTCATCACATCTTTCACTGCATCGGAATTGGAAATAATATAACGGTTCATTCCTCTCAATCCGTTCAGATTCTGAATATCTGTAACCTGTGAAACCGTTAACAATGTATCTTTTACAATATCTTCAAAATCTTCAGGATTTACATTTTCCGAAATCTGAATCAGTTTATTGAATTTCTGTTCGTAATCAGTCTCTTCATTTCCGTATACTTTTGCGTAAACGTCATCAATCACTTTCTGATGAATCCTGCTGTCCTGGCGGATATCCAATGTTGCAAAGTGAGTTCCGAAGATCATCACACGATCCCTGAAATTAGTCAGAAGGTCTAAAAACAAAGCGTTATGTTCATTGACTAATATTTTTTCCGCTTCTGCTGCTTTCTTTAAAATATCTTCAGCTGTAATACTTTTTCCATCAAAAATGGCAGCGTACAACGCTTCACTTAATTGGGTTAAAACTTCAGAAACTCCTCTGAAACTCAATCTTCTTCTGATGAATTTCAAATGGCTGTAATAGGACTTCAGAATGGCTGAACGAAGTTCTTCTGCTACCCTTTTTGTTACCTCTGCTGTTACAAACGGATTTCCGTCCCTGTCTCCTCCAGGCCAGAACCCAAGCTGGATAATATCTTCATGAAGGTGAAAGTGTCCGTTTCCGAATGTCTTTTTGATCTTCGTAAACAATTCGCCAATGGTATCGTAATACACATATCTAAGGTATGAAATAATACTTAAAGCTTCATCTATAGGAGTAGGTTTCTCTTTGTTGACAAAAGGTGTCTTTCCCAGCTGCTGCAGAAGCATATCAATCTGAGTAACGGAATCACTGGTAATAGCTCCTCTTAAATCCTGAATGATCCTTTGTACTGAGCTTGGATAAAACTGAGTGGGATGCGCCGTAAACACGACTTTTACACTAAAATCTTTTAATTTTTCGCGTACTTTTTCAATTTTATGATCCTGAAAAGAGCGTTCAAAGAGATTGGTTACAGTCCCACTGTCACTCTCAGAGTGAAGATTGGGAAAAGCAGCATCTTCAATACTGTCAAATAAGACTACCTGTCTTTCTATATACTGAATGATCTTAAAAAGCAGTTCGAGTTTCTGCTCCTCGGTCTGAAGATCGGTATGGTTTTTAAAAAATTCTTCGACGATATTTTCGGGAGTTTTTCCTGCTTCATAGCCGGTTTTGCTTTCCTCATAAAGAAACGGAAGCAGCATTCCGATATTCGTCATTTTATCATAGGGCAGGCTCATAAATAATGAATTGTAGATCTGGAACTTATTTTCCACGATCTGCCTGAATTTTTCTGCGCGTTGGTCGTGTATCATAATAACAAATGTAAGTGATTTTGGAATGAGTTGGGTTGACAAATGACAAAAAATTAAAGGAGGAAAAGCAAAAAATTATATTAATTTTTGTTCAGGAATTACTTAGTTTTGAAAGCTATTTAAACGAACCATGATTAAATTCAATTTTAACGCCAATGTAAATATTAAAACCAACGGAACCCAGCTTGACAAAAAGGGACTGAAAACTATTTTAATCATATTTGGAGTGTTTATGCTGGTCTTTGTTTTTTCAGCAATAGCTTTTAGCTCTTTTGTGTTTGGCAGTATGGAATCAATGCAGGAAAGAGTTGATGAGTACAATAAGCAGGTAGATGTCATTCACTCATTACCTGTTCTTAAATGCACCGTTTATACAGACCAAACGATCTCAGCTCCTCTATCAGGAAATGATGCGGCATTCTATCTGCTGCGCGTGGGTACCGTTAAACAAAACAAACGATCTAAAGAGATTTACGAAAAATTCGATTACGTTATGGCAGCAGGCTATCCTAAAGGAGCTCAACTTTTAATCAATGGGCAACTATATCCTATTGATTTTAATAGCTGCATCATAAAAAATCCAGACCAAAGAAATATACCGTTTGTCTACGAAACTTATACAACCAGCGATAGAACACCGTACTATCTGCAAGATTATAAACCCAGAGGAACTCAAAAAATTTCTTTATTAAAAGATCAGCATCCCTGGATTCAGTCTTTTTTTGAACCTGGCGGATTAAACAATCTTCTTGTCAATGAATATATTTTCAAGAATGGTGATTCTGTTTATATCAAAGGAAAAATTGAGAATAACAGAATTGTTCCGTTTGTGGAACATATGCTCGACTAATTCTTTGAGATATGTGTAAGAGTCTGTTTAATATAATTTTCATTAATTTTACTCGTATAACATCCATAATCCATGAAAAAAATATTTACTTTTTTACTCTTAGCAATTCTGTTTATCTCTTGTGAAAAAGATTGTTATAATCCACCGTTACCCATTATCTTTGAGTTCGTAAATTCCAATAATGAAAATCTTATTGCTAACGGAACATTGACCACCTATTCGGTACAGGATGAAAATAATGTTAATGTACAATTAACCAAAACATCAGACAACAAGGTTATTGTAGAAAATGTAGGTGCTTATAACGGAACAAAAAATTATAAATTTTATTCTAATATTAAAAACCTTGATTTTGCAATACA
>Ga0070682_100000338_pt1 | contig 32208 bp, 31 predicted proteins | sample KBSC63LmetaG_FD_64668 | JGI IMG/M metagenome (GOLD analysis project Ga0070682, IMG submission 64668) | Corn rhizosphere microbial communities from Kellogg Biological Station, Michigan, USA - KBS C6-3L metaG | ecosystem: Host-associated > Plants > Roots > Rhizosphere | place: USA: Michigan...
GATGCTGTCGAACAACGGCACGAGATCAGTCGCCGGCGCCCCGAAGCCGTGCATCAGCACGACCAGCGGGCCGTTGCCGCCGCCTTCGTGATCGGTGCCGCCCGCGAGCCGCACCATGAGCTGGCCAAGCTTCAGGAGGCGCATCGCCGAGAACGTAACCTATTTTGGGTCCCACTCGTGGGGGGAGCTGTGGTTTGCTCCCGCATCGTGAACTTGCGTCTGGCCTCGGCCATTCCCGTCTTGGAAGCGGCAACCTCGTACGTACGGCGCCACCCGGAAGAGCTGCTCCGCATGGCGAAAAACGCGGTCAGCATGCGCTTCGGCGTGCCGATTGTCGCGCTGCGTTGGCTGGCGTCGAACCTCGACGGCAAGAAGGCGCCGAAAGACGTCGAGATCTCGGCGGTTCCGCCCGGAATGCGCGTGGCCGCGACCGTCGATCTGATGGGCACGACCGTGCGCGCCTCGGCGATCGTCGTCATCGAGCACTTGAAGCTCGACGCGTCGACGCTGCGCATCGAGATCCGCCTGCGCGAGGTAGCGCTCAAAGCCCTCGACGACCGGCAGGAAACGCCCGTCGCGGCCCTCCTCAAGTCGGGAGCCCTCGATCTCAGCAAGCCCGGAAACCTCGCGGCCTACATGCCGAAGCGCCCCGCGCTGCTCGTCGAGGCGCGCGACGATCGCATCGTGCTCGACCTCATGAAGCATCCGAAGCTCGCGCGCGACGTGCGGCTCCGGCGCGCGCTCGCGGCGCTCGCGCCGCTCGTGACGATTCGAGCCATCGAGTCCGATCCCGAGCACCTCGACGTCGCGCTGCGCGCGCTGCCCGACGGACTCGGCGAGGTCGTTTCCGGCCTACGCCGCGCCTTGCGTCCCGAGCCCGCGTGACGGCGCGCCCCGTCGAGGCCGTCGCGAACTACCATTGTGTGGTCGGCGAGGGCCCGCATTGGAACGCCGAGGAGGGGCGCATCTATTGGGTCGATATCGAAACGGGACGCCTGTTTCGTGCCGACCACCGCACGGGCGCACACGAGTGCTTCTACGAAGGCCCGGTGCTCGGCGGCTTCACGCGCCAGGTCGACGGCTCGCTGTTGCTGTTCGAGGCCGACCGCATCGCGACGCTCGACCCGGGCGGCGCGCGTCGCGTGCTCGTCGAAGGCATCGACCCGGACATGCGCCGCTTCAACGACGTGATCGCCGACCCCGAGGGGCGCGTTTTCGCCGGGAGCATCGGCAAAACGGACACCTCCGGCGGCCTTTACCGCGTCGAGCGCGACGGCAGTGTCCACTGCCTGTTCAAGCAGACGGGGATCGCCAACGGCATGGCCTTCACGGGTGACGGGACGGGCTTCTACTGGACGTGCAGCACGACCCGCCGCATCTACCGCTTCGACTACCGGCGCGAGACGGGGGAGCTCACGAATCGCCGCCTCTTTCACGCCGCGGCGGAGCCGGACGACACGCCCGACGGACTCACGCTCGATGACGCCGATCGCGTCTACAGCGCGCGCTGGGGCGGCGCCGCCGTGCTTCGCCTGGACGCGCACGGAGCCGTGGCCGAGCGCTTCGCCATGCCCGTTCCGCGCGTCTCGTCCGTCGCGTTCGGCGGCCCCACCCTCGACACGCTGTACGTGACGACGGCGGCCGGCGCCCCCGGCGGCACCGGCGACGACGGCACGCTCTACCGCCTCGAGCCCGGCGCGCGCGGCCGCCTCGAGCACCGCTCGCGCGTACTGCTTTAGGACCGGACGAACTCAACGACCCTGTTCGGCGGGACGAACAGGAAGGGGGAAGGTCGGGAAGGTTTTGGGTTTCGGAATCCAACCCCCCTTCCGTCCTTCCGCTTCCTGTAAATTCGTTCTAGGACCCGGAGGAGGCGGGCAGAACGGGGCGGGGCGGTGTCGAGACGAACACCTTGAGCTTGTCCTTCGGTTCCCGCTTGCCGTCCCACCACGCCTTCAAGCGCGCGAGGCTGAACGGCCGCGAGTACACGAAGAGCAGGATCAGCCCCATCGCGTAGAAGAGGTACGACTGCGCGTTGTAGCGGTCGTCGACCCAGTAATACCCGTTCGGCGCGTAGAGCAGGATCTGGCTTACCCCGCTCGTGACGAGCAAGGGCGGACCAATCTGCCGGCGCACGAGCACGAGCGCCGCCGCGACCATGCAGAACGAATAGTAATAACAAGTGACGTTCGTGAGTGACTCCACGAGCGGCACCGTCAAGGCGAGCCCCACCCACAAAAGCTTCGTACGCCGCAGGGCCCAGATCGTCCAGCCGAACACGAGCACGATGATGCCGACGAAGAGCGCCTTGTTCTTCTGGAAGCGCTCGAGGCGACCGTTCTTCCAGCCCTCGAACGGATCGTCGAGGTTGTCGTCGCGCGTGAAGCGCATACGGCCGTTCCAGTCGTGCTCGATCATCGTCTCGAGCCCCATCGTGTTCGTGAGCGGCGTGCGCTGATGGGTCTTCAGCGTGTGCTCGTAGAAGTCCTTGTAGGCCTGGACTCCTTCGGTGAAGACCATGCTTGCCGGGACGAGCACGGCCAAACACACGGCGCAGCCGGCGATGAAGCGCTGGTGATCCGGGTGGATGTAGTCGAGGAGCTTCTTCGGTTTCTTGCGCCGGATCGTCTCGATCAGCTGAATCCCCATGATGATGGCGATGCCGATGATGAAAATGCCGGGGAAGATGCGCAGCAGCATCGCCCAGGTGAGCGCGACGCCGCCCAAGAAGAACTTCCGCTTACGCAGCAGGCAGGCGCACGCGACGAGCAGGAAGATCCAGTCCTGACGCAGGAAGGCGCCGCCCGTCCAATAGAAGTTCGCCGGGGCGTTGCAGCCCCAGAACACCGTCATCACGGCCATCGCTCGCCAGCCGAAGGCCCAGCCGAACATCACGACGCAGCCGATGTGAAACAGGATGTCGATGCAGGCGAGGATCTTGAAATAGACGTCCCCCGCTGGGGCGAAGCTGCCGAAGAACTTGCCGGTCATGGTCCAGACCGGTGGCGGGTTGTACCCGTGGTCCTTCTGCATGCCCTCCCAGTAGCTGCCCGCTGCCGAGTGATAGAACCAGTCGACGTCCTTCTTGAATTCGTCCCAGCGCGCCGGCGTGAAGTGGTTCTTGCACTTCCCCGGATCGCTCACGATGTAGCTCGCCTCGACCGGCTTGATGAGGTCGACGGAGAGATCGCGGTAGTCGCGCTTCTTCACGCTCGCGCCGCGGCCGAGCTCGATCTCGCCGATCAGCGTGCACTCGTAGAGACGGAGGTAGCCGAGCTCTTTCGAGTACTTGGAGCCGAGGTAGTAATGATAAAACTCGTGGCGGTGGTAGTACTGCTCGTAGCGGACGTTGGGGTTGAAGAAGTCGAAGTACGTGAGGAACGCGACCGCCGTCATGACGTACGCGATGCGGCGGCGTAGGCGCTCCGGCAGCTTCTCGCGCAGGCGGCGGGCGCGAAGCTCGTAGATCAGGAACAGCGCGCCCGACATCGTCAGCGTGACGCGCAGGCCCTTCATCAGGCGCTCCCAGTTGTCCTTCTCGAACCAGGGGCCTTCCCAGCGCTCGTACAGGAAGAAGTCGGCAGCAAGGCCGAGGACGTGGCTCACGGAAGCTTGAAGCGCTGTGATGTGCTCGGTCATCGAAGATTCCTCGGACGAAAGCGGTGTCGCCCCACGCGACGGGCCCTCTGTCTAGCAGAAACCTTGCCGCCCCAAGAAGCAGGGAAGCTGAAAATCCACCGCCCCCGGTCGGCCTGTTGGCCACCCCAAATAAGACAAGCCGGGCAGCCTTTCGGCCGCCCGGCTTGTTGTGTAACCCCGTCAGACCCGGAGGTAGAGGGGCGCGAGCAGCTCGTCCGCACGGTCGACGCGCGGACTCAAGCCGCTCAGCTAGTCGAGAACCTCCGGGCTAGGGGTACAACTACAATGCATTGTGCAATGACCTCCTCCGGCAGTAGCCGGACGCTCCGGAGCGGCGGAAACACGAGAGGCTGCCCGCATCGGGCCAGCGCCTCGATCGGGTGGCCCGCCGCACGTTTTGGGGGCGCTTCCGTAGTGAAACCGCAGGAGTGCGGTTTCGATGTGAATGCAGTACTCGAGGGGTCTCCCCCGACGAACCAGCTCGGGAACCAGGGTTCCATGCTGCACGTTGGTTCAGATTCTAGCACGGCTAGTCTGCTTTCGCACAGCCAAACGCGAAGGCGGCCGGATTTGTTCCACTTCCGCCACGAGACGGCGGGTTTGAACAGGAAGGCGGAAGGACGGAAGGGTTTTGGGGTTCGGAACAAAAAACACCCCTTCCCACCTTCCGCCTTCCTGTAAACCCTCAGGGTTTTCGAGCTCAGGGTTTGCCGGTGCCCGAACGGCGCCCGTCGAGGTCGTAGCTGAGCGAGCAGGGGAGCACGTCGACCGCGCCCTCGGTGCCGATCCAGTCGAGGCAGTCGCTCCCTTTGGCGGCCTCGTAGCTGAACTCGAGGCTGCCCTCGAAGCTCTCGACCTCGGTTCCCGAGTCGCTGAGCTTGCCCTCGGCGTCGTCGCGACGATTCACGAGGCAGCCGGCTTGGCCGCGGCCCGGCTGCGACACCGGCACTTGCACGCCGCTCTGAATCGAAAAGGAGCGTCCGTCGTTCGCGATGTCGCCGACCAGCGTCTCCTGGCCGTTGAGCCAGTAGATGTCGTTCTCGAAGCGCGTGAGCTTGACCTGGAAGTTCCAAGTCTTGCCCGCTCCGAGCGCCCCTTCGCCGCACGTCGAGCTCGCGAGCTTGCCCGACACGTCGTACATGCCGAGCATGTCGCCGGGCGCCTTGGCGTCGTCGACCTTGCGGAAGTTCAGACAGCCCGCGAGCGTGAGCCCCAGGAACACGGCAAGCGGCTGGCGCATGCGGCCCGGTAACAGGCCGAGCGTCCTCGGGCCAACTTCCCCGGCCTCGCCGGGGTGCGGCTCAGGTGGCGGCGGGCTCGGCCGGCGCGGCCGTCTGGCCTTTGCGGGCGCGGGCTTGCTCGAGGCCGACGCGGAGGCGCTTGCGCTTCTTCATCGGTTTGCCCTTGAGCGGCGTGGCCAGCCATTCGTGGCGGCGGCGGACGTTCCAGACGGAGCGGTTCATGAGAGGGGGCCTTCCCTAGCGGAGAAACCGCCCCTCTGCAACTCCCCGAGCCGGCGCGGGGCGTCTCGGTGGCCTTTCCGTGGCCCCTCTCGAGCCCTCGAACTGGCTTTTTGACTCTGGTTGACCGAAATTTCCCGGCCTATAGCTTCGGCACCGACTCATGCACGTCACGATGATCAAGAAGGAGCTCGCCGACGGGAGCCCCTGCAAAAAATGTATTCAGGCGGAGGAGGTTCTCCGGCGGCGCGGGCTCTGGGAGCAGATCGACGAGGTCGTGATGGCGGTCGAAGCCGATCCGGCGTCGCGCGGAATGAAGCTCGCGGCCGAGCACCGCGTCGACCTCGCGCCGTTCTTCATCGTCAAGGACGGTGAGCGTGAGGTCGTCTACACGAGCGTGATCGAGCTGATGCGCGAGCGCCTCGCGAGCCCGGCGAGCTCGAACGGCGGCGCTTCTGCTCATGCTACCTCTGGCGCGATGGCCCCGAGCGAGACCGAGCTCGACGCATGGAACGCACGCTTCGCGACCGCGGAGCCGAAAGCGATCGTCGACTGGGTGCTCGCTCGCTACGGCGAGAGCGCCGCGATCGCGTTCAGCGGAGCCGAGGACGTAGCGCTCATCGACATGGCTGCGGCCACGGGACGAAAATTTTCCGTGTTCACGCTCGACACGGGGCGCCTGCATCCGGAGACGTATCGCTTCATCGATGCGGTGCGCACCCGCTACGGGATCAGCATCACGACGTATTTCCCGGCCTTTGCCGCCGTGGAGGACCTCGTGCGCAAGAAGGGGCTCTACAGCTTCTATCAGGACGGGCACGGCGAGTGCTGCGGGGTCCGGAAGATCGAGCCGCTCCACCGCGCGCTCTCGCAATACGGGGCGTGGCTCACGGGCCAGCGTCGTGATCAGAGCCCGACGCGGAGCACGGTGCAGCTCTTCGAGCTCGATATGGCGCATCGCGGTGTCACCGGTCCCATGCTGAAGTCGAACCCGCTCGCGCACGCGACGCTCGCGAGCGTCTGGACGTACCTGCGCGCCGAACGCGTGCCGACGAACGAGCTCCACGACCGCGGCTACATCTCGATTGGATGCGAGCCGTGCACGCGCGCATCGCGCCCCGGTGAGCACGAGCGAGCGAGCCGCTGGTGGTGGGAAGAGGCGACGCAGCGCGAGTGCGGCCTGCACACCGGCAAGCCCCGCGTTCCGCCGGGCGGCGGCATCTAGACACCACGCGGCCCGCGGCGGGGGCCGCTCGCGTCAGTCGGCGATGACTTTGGTGCCCTGGGCGCGGAGCGGGCCGACGCTCATCGGGTCGTCGTCGAGCGGCGTGCCGCCGATGTAGATGAACTTGAGCTTCTTCATCCCCTTGAGGGGAGACGCGTCCTTCACCTTGGTGCGCTTGAGGCTCAGGTTCGTCATGTTCACGAGCCCGGCGAGCGGCTTCACGTCGTCGAGCGGCGTGTCGTCGAGCTGAAGCTCCGTGATGGTCGTGAGCTTGGCGAGCGGAGCGAGATCGCTCACCTGGGTGCGGCCGAGATCGAGCCGGTCGAGCTTCGTGAGCTTCTCGAGCGGCTTCAGGTCCTTCACCTGATTGATCGACAGCCGGAGCGACTCCATCTGCGTCATGCCGGCGAGCGGCGTGATGTCGTCGTAATCGCCGGGGCCCATGAAGAGCTCCTTGAGACCCGTCATGGGCGTGAAGACACAGGGGTCGAGCTCGTGGATGTCCTTCATCTGCGACAGATTCAAGGATTTGAGCCGCTTCAGATCGGCCTTGGTGATGGCGCCGCTCGCCTTGTCGAGCTTCTTCCGGATCTCGGCTTCGAGCGGCTTGTCGTCGATCGTGACCTCGGGACCGCTACTGCAGTCGGCGAGCTTCTTCCGGGCCTTGGGGGCCGCGGGCGGGGCGCTCGGCGTCGGGGCGGGGGTCGGTGTCGGGGTGGGCGTCGGGGCGGCCGCGGCGGTCGCCGACGGGGCGGTCGTCGCCGACGGCTTCTCGTCACACGCGCTCTGACCGAACGCTAGAAAGAGACCCGGGATCAGGCTTCCAATTCGAGCGAGCTTCGACATGGCGCGGCAGGCTACCAGGTTTCGGTATGCTCCGCCTCGATGGCCGAAAGCGGCGAGCTCGCGCTTCCCTTTCTCGAGCGGCTCGCTATGGCGGTGCTCCGCAGAACGCCCGCTCACGCGCCGGTGGCCGGGGAAGACGACCCGATCCACGTCTTGAACGAGGCCGAGCAACGCGAGCTCCACCGCATCGAGCAACGCGCCGTGTGGCGCGCGGCCATGGCGGGTGCGCTCTCGGGCCTGGCGAGCGCGAGCGCGGCGATCTGGGCGTCGCTGCGCTTCCTTGGACCGGGTGGCGTCGCGCATTCGACGACGGATGCGGCCACGTACTGGACGGTCGTGCTCGGCGCCACGGTGGTCGCGTCGATCTTCGAGATCGGGTTTCTGTACTGGGACGCGCTGCGCTCGGTGCACTCGATGGCGACGGCCGCGGGGTTGCGCTTCTCCGAGTCGCAGACGAGCGAGCAACGCGAGGTGGCGCTCGCCCTCGCGCGTGCCGCGCTCGAGCTCCCGAATCCGCAGGGCCGCGTGTTCGGCGTGAACCCGCACCGCGAGAGCATCCGCTGGGTCGTGGCGCTCGCGTCGCTGCTCTACAAAGCGAAGATCGCGCTCACGACGTTCCTGATCAAGCTCGTGCTGCGCACGTTCCTCGGGCATTTCATGGGTCGCGCCGTGCTCGAGCTCGTGACGATCCCGGTGACGGCGGCGTGGAACGGCGTCGTTTGCTTCATGGTGGCGCGCGAGGCGCGGCTCCGCACGATGGGGCCTTCCGCGGCGGTGGCGCTCGTCGGGTACGCGCTCGAGGGCGGGCCGCTGTCGGCGGAGGGCAGGCGAGCCGCGTTCCGGTCGGTCGCGAGCGCCGTGGTCCGAACCGGCGACCTGCATCCGAACTTGCATGCGCTCCTGCGGGTGCTGGTCGATCGGTTGGGACCCGTCGACTTCGACGACGTGGACGATCCGTCGCGCTTCCTCGACGAGCTGCGCGCGTTCAGCGTGGCCGAGCAGCGTCTGGCGCTCCGGCTCCTGATCATCGCGGCGGTGATCGACGGGCGGCTCACGCGCAACGAGCGTGCGCTCGTCGCCGAAGCGTTTCGCGCCTGTGGGCGCTCGCTTCCGCTCGAGCGAGTGGAGCGACTCCGCAGTGCGTTCTACGGGGGAGCCGGCGTCGACTTCAAGATCGTGCAGAAGCTGGTAGAATGAGGGTCGGAGGTGTTGGTGTGATGCGATCCCTTGACCTCGTCGTGAGCACGCTGCTCGCGGCGGCGATTCCCGGTTGCGGGGGCGACTCGAAGCGTGACGGTGCTGGTACGACCGCCGGCCAAGGCGGAAGCGCCGGCACGATGTCGGCGGGCGCTGGTCTTGCGGGGAAGGGCATGGCGGGCTCGGCGACGGGCGGCGGCGGAAGCGGGGCCGCGGCTGGGATGGGAGGCACCGCTGCGGCAGGTCGCAGCGGGAATGGCGGCGCCGGGCGAGGGACCGCCGGCAGCGGCACCTCCGGGCGAGGCACGGCCGGAACCGGCACGGCTGGCGCTGGCGCAACGACGGGCGGAGCCGGCAGTGGCGCGACGGGAGGACAAGAGAGCGGCGGCGTGCCGAGCGCTGGGACGAGTCAGGGCGGCTCGGCGACCGCGGGAGCAGCACCGGGTGGTGCCGGAGGGGACGGCGGGATCGACTGCGAGGCTCTGGGCTGCGAATACGCCGGCGACGGGCTTTGTGGCGACGAGACGCGCACCTGGGTCTGCCTCGGCAGCGGCGGCTTCGACTACCAAGCGTTCATCGATGCGGGGTGCACGGACGCCGGAAGCCAAGTGCCGCGCATGTGCTGTCCGCCGGACTTCGCGATCGAGTGCCAGGTGCCGCCGCCCTAGAGCGCGTCTTCTGGCGTTGCCTAGCGTGTTGGCGTTTCGAGCGCGCGGCGAGCCAGCGCGGCATGCGGGCTCGCCGGGTAGCGCGTGAGGAATGCTTCGGCGCGGCGCCGGGCTTCCGCCGATTCGCCGAGCACGCGGAGCGCTTCGATCGCGAGGGCTTCACGCTCCTGTGAGAGCTCACCGTTCGGGAAGTCGCGGCGCGCGTCTTCGAGCGCGAGGAGCGCGGCGCGCGGCTGCCCGGAGCGGAGCAAGCCGCGCGCGGTCGCGATCTTGCGGCTTTCGGCGTCGTGCTGGCTGCGCGCGGTTTCGTCCGGGAACGACGCGACCGAGAGCGCCGGCGGTGCTGCGGAAACCGGTCGTGTCGGCTCCGCGGGCGCGCGTGTTCGCTCGGATCCTGCCGTTGCGATGCTCGCCACGGTGGGCGCCTCGGCGGGTGGCTCGGCGAGCGGCGCGGCGGGCGGTACCGGCGCGCTCGGGGCTCGGGTCGTGACGGCCGGGCGTACGGCAGCGCTTGCGGACGGGAGCACTTTCACCGCCTCGCTGGGGCGTGAGGGAGCAGCGTGCCGCTCCACCACGGTGACCGCGGTCATCGTGGTCGCGCCGAGCAGCACGCCGATGCTCGCCGCCTTGACGAGCGACGCACCCGTGAGCGCGCCGGCTCCGCCGCCGATCGTCGTTGCTGCGGCGACGGCGGACGGAAGCTGAGCGGCGAGGGCGACCCACACCGCACGCTTGGCGCCGCGCGGGACGCTCGGTTTGAGGCCGGCGCGCAGCAGTCGGAGCTCGCCCGCGCCGAGCTCGCCGTCGTCCTCGCTCCAGCGCTTCGGATCGGTCATCGTGCCCCCTCCCGGCGCAGAATCGCCTGTCCTTGTCGAGCGAGAACGCGCGTAGCCCCGCGCCGGAACGCCTCACGCGCGAGGCGCAGGCGCGAGTACACCGTGGCGAGCGGGACCTCGAGCGTCGAGGCGATCTCGTCGCCCGTCATTTCCGAGAGCTCGAACATGACGAACACGGCGCGCTGGTCGTGCGTCATCCCGTCGAGCACGCTCTCGAAGAGCGCGATGTCGTCACGCCGCTCGAGCAGGCGCTCGGCGTTGTCGCCCTCCGCGACGAGGCTTTCAGTCGTCTTGCCGTCCGCCACCTCGCGCCGCACGTGGGCGCGGCGGGCTCGGTCGCGGGCGGCATGCAGGCAGATCCGGAAGAGCCAGGTGGTCAGCTTGGCGCGAGCCTCGAATTCCGGCAGGCGACGATGCACGACGACGAACACTTCTTGCGTTACGTCCGGTAGATCGGCCACGGGAACGCCGAGCCGGCGCAGACTCTTCCACACGAAGTCGAAGTGACGATCATAAACCTCGTCGAATGTCATCGAAGCGTTCGCACGATGACCGCTCCAAGGGATGGAGGGCAGCGCGCCCGTATCTTTGTCACGGAAACGTGAGCTCGGGGCCGAGCTCGAGCAGTCCCGACACGGGGCTCGCCTCGAATGCCCCCTCGGCGAACGCCACGGTGTACGTCTGGCGGCGCGTCGGGACGATCGCCGAAATCGCGAGTCGCAATGCCCAGTTGCGCGCGAGTGGCAAGCGTCCGTCGAGCCCCGCGGCGACGGCGAACCACGCGTCGCTCGCGGGGACGTCCGAAGGAAAACCTTTGCCCCGCGCGTGCAAGCTGCCGACGAGGAACGACGCGCAGAGCGCCGCGTCTACGCGATGGCGAGAACGCCGGAGCCATGCGCAGCCGCCGAGCTCCGCGCTCAGCAGACTCATCTGGATGGTGTGCTCGAGGTAGTCCGCGCTCCCACTCGGCGCCCAGAGCGCCCCCGCGTAGAGCTCCCACCGCTCGAGCCTCGAGCGGAGCAACGCGGAGACGGTGGGTGCGAGCCCGTCACCCACGAGCCGGTACGCAACGCCGCCCTGAACACCGGCGCCGAAGCCGAGCGGCTCCGGGGGCTCGAGTGCGCTGGCTGGCGCTTGGGGTTCGGCGCGCTGGTTTGGGTTGGCGGCAGGGGCTGGTGGCGGCGTCGCGAGGGGTGGCGGCGCTGGTGCCGGCGTCGTGTCGCGTGGGCTGAGATCGAGCAACACGGCGAGCACGACGCTCACCGCTTCGGCGAGCGGTGCGCACGTCGCGCCCTCCTTCGTCACCTCGCGGACGCCCTCCGTCCGGCCGCTGGCCCGTACTTCCGCGACATAGCCGGCCTGCTCGTGGCGAAAGCTCACCTCGAGATTGAGCGGCGTGGGAGCCGCGGGCGGCAGCGTCCCGAGCGCGAGGGTCGACGCCGCGAGTGCGGGCTCGTCGGGGCAATCGGCTGCCTCCGCCGTGCGGTGGACGACGAGCGTCCCACCCGCGAGCTCACTCGCACGGGCGCCCGCCGAGACGAGGAGGGCGAGCAGGACGACGAGCAATCGCCCCGCGAGCCTCACGCATCCCCCGTCGAGATTCCGCACCGCATGCTCTTTTTTCTGATGGCGGGGTGCGGGGGCTACCCTCAACGTAGGCGAGGATGCCATGAATCGATTCCTTGGTGGGCTTTGGCTGATCGGGCTCGGGTGCGCGGTCGCGCTCGGTGCGTGCGCACCGACGAGCTCCGAGGTGGGGCGCATGAAGGACCCGGACGCGGGCATTGCGGACGGCGGGGAGACGTCCGACGGCGGGGGGATGCCGGACGGCGGGAAGATGCCGGGCGGGCCGAATGGGAACGGGGGCACGGGCGGAGGAAACGCGGGCACGGGCGGAGGAAACGCGGGCACCTGCAAGCCGGGCGAGGTGAAGCCTGACGCCGACGGCTGCAACACGTGCACCTGTGACGACAGCGGCCAGTGGGCGTGCACGGAGATCGGGTGCGCGTGCAAGTTGGGCGAGACGCGCGTTGGCGATGACGGCTGCGCGAAGTGCGTCTGCGCGGATCGCGGCGACGGTCCCAATTGGGACTGCGACACCAGCGGCTGCCAGGAGTGCAAGCCAGGCGGCGTCCGCGCCTCGGACGACATGTGCAGCACCTGCACGTGCGGGACGGACGGCAAATGGCAGTGCCCGCCCGCGGGGACAGGCTGCGGCGTGGCGTGCGAGGAAGGCGCAAAGATGGCCGCCGCCGACGGGTGCAACTCCTGCACCTGCTTCCACGGGAGCTGGGCTTGCACGCTGATCGGTTGTCCGACCCCGATCGCCTGCGAGCCGGGCGTCGGTGATTGCGATGGCGACCCCGCCAACGGCTGCGAATCGAAGCTGACGGCCGACCCCATGAACTGCGGCGGCTGCGGCGTGGTCTGCAATTTCGCGGGAGGTACCGGCTCCTGCGCCGCCGGGCAGTGCGTCCTCACGGGATGCACGTCCGGGTACGCGGACTGCGATCTCGATCCGAACAACGGCTGCGAGGCCCCGGTGGGTCCAGAAGGGTGCAAGGTGCGCTGCGACTACCCCGCAGACAGCGCAGAGGTCGTTCCCGCCTCCGGCGATTGCAAGTGCCCGACGGGCATGACGTGCGTCCGGAATACGGCCCCGGACAAGGGCGACTTCTGCTATCCCGCGCCGAACGGGTGCGGGACGCGCGCGCCCGACTGCTCGTGCCTCGGTAGCTGCGTTTGCCCCGAGGGGAACGCTGGGGGAACGTGCAGTGAGCAGATGGCGGTCGGCGGCTTCATCCTCGATTGCTTCGGGATCAAGTGAGCGCGCGTCGCGCAGCGTCCTGATCGAGGCTGGTTAACGGCTCTCGCGCGTCGCCTTCGACAGCGAGAAAAGGCTGTAGACGACCGGTAGGACCAGGAGCGTGAGCACCGTCGCCGTGATGAGCCCGCCGATGACCACGGTAGCGAGCGGGCGCTGGACCTCGCTGCCCGGCGCCGTCGAGATCGCCATCGGAAGGAAGCCGAGCGAGGCGACGAGCGCCGTCATCAGCACCGGTCGCAGCCGCTGTCCGGCGGCGTCGCGGATTGCCGCCGCGGGCGTGCTCCCGTCGCGTTCGAGCTCCCTCGCGAAGGAAACCAGCACGAGCCCGTTCAGCACCGCGACGCCGAACAGCGCGATGAAACCGACGCCTGCCGAGATGGAGAACGGAATCTGGCGCAGCCAAAGCGCGACGACGCCGCCCACGGCAGCGAACGGCACGTTGAGGAAGAGGATCGCGGCGGTGCGCAGCGAGCGAAACGCGAGCCACAGGAAGAATCCAATCAGGGAGAGCGCGAGCGGCACGACGACGGTGAGTCGCGCCCGCGCCTCTTCGAAGTGCTCGAATTGCCCGCCCCATTCGATTCGGTAGCCGGTGGGGAGCGTCACGCGCTCGACGGCCGCGCGCGCGTCGCCGACCGCGGACACGAGGTCGCGCCCCCGCACGTTGAACTCGACGCTGAGGCGGCGCGACTGGCTGTCACGGCTGATCTGAGCCGGGCCCCTCGTGAACTCGAGCTTGGCGACGTCGCCGAGCGGAACGACCTGACCGCTGACCGACCGCAGCGGGAGCGCGAGCAGCGTGCCGAGGTCGCCGTCGAACCCGTGCTCGGTCTTCACGACGATGCCGAACCGCCGCTCGCCCTCGAGGACGTCTCCGACGCGGTGCCCGACCGCGATGGTTTCCGTGATTTGATTCACGTCGGCGACGGTGAGGCCGTAGCGCGCGAGCTTGGCTCGATCCGGCTCGATCTTGAGGTAGCGAAGTCCGGCGACCTGCTCGACGCGCACGTCCTCCACGCCCGCGACCTGCGTGAGGAGCGCGGCAATATGCTCCCCGGCGCGCGCGAGCTCGTCGAGGTTCGGGCCGTAGACGATGGCGGCGACGTCGGAGCGCACTCCCGCGACGAGCTCGTTCGTGCGCATTTGGATCGGCTGTGACAGCGCGCTCGCTACTTCGGGCACCGCGCTCTCCACGGCCTGCGAAATTTCCTCGCCGAGCGCCGCCTTGGTGAGCCCCGCCCGCCAAAGGGCCGGGTCCTTGAGCGCGATGTACACGTCCGTTTGCTCGATGCCCATCGGGTCGGTCGCGAGCTCCGGCGCGCCGGTCTTGCTGACGGCGTGGGAAACCTCGGGGACGCTCAGGATGGCGCGTTGCAGGCGCGCGTCGGTCGCGACCGACTCCGTGAGCGCCACGCCGGGCAGTCTCCGAGCCTCGATGAGCACGTCGCCTTCGTCGAGCTCCGGCACGAACTCGGCGCCGAGGCGCGTCGCGACCGCGACGGCTCCGGCCAGCACCACGACGCCGACGCCGAGTGTGACCGCGCGTCCTTTGAGCGCCCGGCCCAGGAGCTGCTCGTACGCGGCCGAAACCGCGCGCAGAACCCGGGTTTCGCGATGGGCGCGTGCGGGACGGACGAAGAGGCTCGTGAGCACCGGCACGAGCGTGAGCGACAACAAAAATGCCGCCCCGAGCGCGAGCAACACCGTCGTCGCCATCGGCCGAAATAGCTTGCCCTCGATCCCCGTGAGCCCGAGCAGCGGCAGGTACACGACGGCGATGATTGCGACGCCGAAGACGCTCGGTGAGACGACCTCGACCGCAGCGCTCTCGACGGCGGCGAGCCGCTCGGACGTGTCGAGCTCCCGCGCGAGCAGCGCGCGCCGTTCGCCGAGCCGCCGCACGGCGTTCTCGACGATGATCACGGCGCCGTCGACCAGGAGCCCGAAGTCGATCGCACCGAGGCTCATCAGATTGCCGGAGAGCCCGAGGGCTCTCATCGCTATCACGGCACCCAGCAGCGAAAGCGGAATCGTCGCTGCCACGACCAGGCCCGCGCGCAGATTGCCGAGCAACAAGAGGAGCACGAGCATCACGAGGCCCGCCCCTTCGGCGAGGTTCATCACCACCGTGCGCACCGTGCGGTTGACGAGCGTCGAGCGGTCGTAGAACGGCTCGATCCGCGTGCCGGGCGGCAGCGAGCTCTCGAGGGCGGTGAGCCGCTTTTTGGCCGCCTCCGTCACGGTGCGCGAGTTTTCGCCGAGCAGCATCAGCGCCACGCCCACGACGACTTCGCCCTTGCCGTCCTTCGACGCAGCGCCGCGCCGGAGCCTCGGGCCGAACCTGACGTCGCCCACGGTGGCGACCGTGATCGGGACGCCTTCGTTCGTCGCGCCGATCACGGCGTTTCGTAGATCGTCGAGGCTCTTGACGAGCCCCGTCGTGCCGATGACGAAGTGCTCCCGGGCGTGCTCGATGTACCCTCCGCCCGCGTTCGCATTCGACTTCTCGAGCGCGTCGATCACTTGCGCCACCGAGACGCCGGCGGCTTGCAGGCGCTTCGGGTCGAGGACCACCTGGTACTGCCGGTCCTCGCCGCCGAAGCTGTTCACCTCGACGACGCCCGGAACGGCGCGCAGCACCGGGGCGATCTGCCAATCGAGCACCTCCTCGAGCTGCATCAGGGTGAGCCGCGGGTTCTCGACGACGAACTGCAGGACCTCGCCGAGCCCGGACGAGATCGGGCCGAGCTCCGGGCGCCCGTATTGCGCGGGCACGGCTTCCGCCGCCTGCGACATGCGCTCGCTCACGAGCTGCCGCGCGAAGTAGATGTCCGTGCCGTCGTGAAAGACGATCGTGACGACGGAAAGGCCGTATTTCGAGATCGAGCGCACCTCGGTCGTCTTCGGGATCCCGGCCATGGCCCGCTCGACGGGCACGCTCACGTACTGCTCGACTTCGGCCGGCGAGAGCGCTGGCGCCGAGGTGATGATCTGTACTTGCGTGTTCGTCACGTCCGGCACGGCGTCGACCGGCAGCACGAGCGCTGCGCGGATCCCGAGCAGCGTGAAGAGGAGCGTCGCGAAGAGAACCACCGGCCGGTTTCGCAGCGACCAGGCGACGACGGCGTGAAACGCGCGCATCGCTACTCGTCCTCCGCAAACGAGCCCTTGAGCACGATGCTCTTCAGCGTGAAGACCCCGTCCGTCACCACGGCCTCGCCCTCGCGCAGCCCGGCCAAGACTTCGACCTTGCCGAGCGCCTCGCGCCCGAGGGTCAACGGGTGCACTTCGTACTCTCCGGGGCGCTCCTCGACGAAAACGACCTTCTGGTCGCCGATCTCGGTCACGCTCGCTTCGTCGACGACGAGACGCGCCTCGGGCGCGCTCGCCGCGCTCGTTGCGACCTGGCACGTCCCGAAGAGGCCGATGCGCAGGCGCCCCCGCTCGTTCTTCAGGCGCACGCGGGCCGTGACCGTGCGGGCGACCGGATCGATCTGCTGCCCGATGTACTCCACCGAGCCCATGAAATGCTCGTCCGCGTAGGCGTTCAGGTGCACGTCCGCCGGGGCGCCGACCACGAGCTTTCCGAGATCCTTCTCGAAGATCCGCGCCAGAAACCAGACTTCCGACAAGTCGGCGACGGTCCCGAGCACCTGATCGGCGGAGGCAGGTTGGCCGACCACCGCGTTGCGCGCGATCACGAGGCCGTCGATCGGTGAGCGCAGCGTGACGGCAAAAGCGCCGGAGGCACCGGCGCCGAGCGCACCGAGCTGCTCCGCCGTGGACCGCGCGTCGAGCTCGAGCGCCTCGGCCTCCGTGTCCGCGTTCACGACTTCCTGCTCGGCGGCGAGCCGCTGGTCGAGCAGGGCGCGCAGGCGCGCGGCGTTGGCGCGGGCTGCCTTCGCCTTGGCCTCGTTCGCGCGCAGCGCCGCGCGCGCCTTCGCGATCTCCGGAACGCGCACGACCACGAGCGCCGCGCCCTTCTTGACGGGCTCGCCTTCGCGGAACTGCACCGCCTCGATGCGCCCCGCGGCCGGAGACGAAACGCGCGCCAACCGGTCGGGGTCGGGTGCAACTTCACCCGGAAGGGTGAGAGCCTCCGCGAGCGTCGCTCGCGTCGCGGGGGCGGTTTTGAGGCCGGCAGCCAAGCGAACGGCCTCTTTCAGCTTGACGAGCCGCGGGATCGCCGCATGGTCGTGGTCTGCGTCGGCATGGGCCGCGGAGGACGCGGGCGGCTTGGCCGGGTGCGGGCGCGGCGGCGCCGAGCGCTCGCACGCCGCGGCGATGAGCAGCGCGACGACGGCACCGCGCCTCATCGCACGGCTCCGTCCTCGAGCCGAGCTCCGGCCGCGCGCTCGACCTCGACCGAGCGTAGGCACAGGGCTTTCCTGGCCTCGACTGCGGCGAGCAACAGCTCGAGCAGCGGCTCCTGGACGATGACGGCATCGCGAACGCCGATGCGCGCCGCCTCGACCTCGGCCGCGAGGCTCGCGAGCGTTGCTTCGGCGCGCTCGACGCGCTCGGGGGTGTAGAGCCCCAGCGTGCCGCGTGCGGCAGCGTAGCCGGCAAGCGCCGAGAGCAATGCCGCGCGCTGTCGGCGGCGGCTGTCCGTGGCCAGGAGCTTGGCCTGGCGCGCGCGTGCCTCGCTTTCGGCGATCTCGCCCGCGTGCATGCGTCCCACGGGCTCGGGCAGCGGCAGCGGGAGCGCGAGCCCCACGCCGAGGACGTTTTCGTCGAAGCCGTCGCGCGCTGCGAACGCGGACAGCGTCGGATTCGGGAGGCGACTCCGGCGGTGTGCGCTCGCTTGCGCGGCAAAAGCGCGGCTCTTGGCTTCGAGCTCCGCCGCCTCCGGTGGTTCGGCGAGCGTCCGTGCATCGGCGCGCTCGGCATCGGCGAGCGGCGCGAGCTCGCCGGTCACGGTGACGTCTTCGGCGCGCTCGAATCCGAGCAGGCCCGCGAGCTCGGCGCGCGCGCGTTGTTCGTCGTGCTGGCGCTCGAGGCGACGCCCTGCCACGCGCAGGTACGACGCCTCGGCGAGATCCGCTTCCACGCCCGCGAGGCTGCCCTTCCTGGCCCACGCGCGTGCCGCTTCGAGAACTCGCTCACTCGCTCGCTCGAGGCGCGCGAGCAGACGCACCTCTTCGGACGCCGCCACGGACTCGAAGTACGTCGTCCAGGCGAAGGCCGCGGCGGCTCGCTCGACCCGCGTCACGACGAGCGCTTCCGCTTGCTTGTCTGCCGTGGCGGCGTCGCGCCGCGCTCCGCGTGCGCCCGAGAGCTCGAGCTCGACGCCGAGACTCGCGCTAAAGTTCAACGCGGCCTGCTCGCCGGCCGTTCGCCGCGATGCAGCGAGGGTGAGCGACGGGCTCGTCGGGAACCAAGGCTCGGTCGCTTGGACGCGACCCTCGGCGGCATCGACCCCGGCACGCGCCGCTTTTTGCGCGGCATTCGCCCGCAAGACGCAGCCGACCAGGTTCGTGCGGGTGATCGTTCTGCACGCGGGTGCCTCGGCGCGCGTGGGCCGCGCGCTCAGCACCGTTGCCGCTGAAAGGCCAGCGGCGAGCCACCATCGTTGCCATGACATGGCAAAACCTCCGTGCCGCCACGCGTGTGCCGGCTTGAAAACCCAGGGAACGTCAGGCCCGTGTCGACGGCGCCCGAACGTTGCTCGCCGCGCTGCTCGTGCCGGCGTTTCCGTCGGGGAAGCAGGCCGTCGCGCTACGGCGAAGCGAACTCGTCACTCAGCTGCGAGCGAACCGGGACTGCGGAGGTCGGAAGGGCAGGGGGAGCTCGGGTGAAGACGGCGTGCGCTCCCCGATGCGTAGCGTCGGGGTCGGCACGAAGACGAGGGCCACCAGCTCGGCAGGGAGGGCAGTCGACGTTACCGCTGTCGGCGCGTTCGAGCAGTGGCAATTCGGGCAACTCGGCGGGCAGTCGTTGCACGGCCCATCGGGCGGGCAGGCGTCAGCATGTCTCACGGCTTCCGACGCCACGAGCTCGACCACTTCCGTTCCGGCGTGCGCCACGCCCGAGAGCTCCAACCCGAGCAGGACCGCCAGGACGCGCAGCGCGCTCAGTACCGCGAGGGCGGCGCGAGTCATGTGGCGGCGGCGCAGGGTCGAGCGCACGGACAGAGCGTAGAGGGCGCGGAGCTCAGACGCAACCGCGACTCGCGAGCGCAGGGTTCACTGCGGCCACGTCGCGACGCACTTCCCATTCACGCAAGCGGCGACGGATGCAGGGCACAGGATCGGAGCCGGTGGGGAGCACGTCGCGCAGCCCGCTGCGTAGTTGTCCAAGTTGTTCGTGTAGTTCATGACGGTGCTGGTCGGTAGCGCAACCCCGCACGTCGCCACGCAGTCGTTGTTCTCGTACACGATCGAGCACTCGGAGCTATTTTTGCACCCGCTCGAGCCATACTTGTCGACGAGGGCTTCCTTGAGGTCCGCGTAGAGCGCCTGCCCTGTCTCGCAGGCGTCGGGGGGATCCGCGACGCAGGTCGGACAGCAGTCACCGGGAATCGTCTCGAGGTGTTGCCCCTCCTTGCACCCTGGGTCCGTGCACTCGTCCTGACATCCCGTGTCGAGGCAAACCGGGCAGCACTCGTCCTCTGGCTGAACGAGCTTCACGCAGCTCTTCGGGATCGAAGGGCAGGTCACGTTCGTGCAGTTCGGCATGGCGCCCGAGCCGCCGCTGCCCGGATCGCTCGTCCCGCCCACGCTGGTGCCGCCCTTGCCGGGATCCGTGGTTCCGCCGAGGCTCGTGCCACCGGTCGCGCCAATGTCGGAGCTGCCTCCGTTGGCAGGGCCGCCACCCTTGGAGTCCGTTGCCCCCGTACTCCCGCCCGCGCCGTCGCCTCTGCCGCCCGAGCCCGACGACGTGCCGCCGCTCGTGCCGCTCGTGTTCCCCGTGCCGCCGTCGCCCTCCGAATGCGACGCGGAGCGTCCGGCGCAGCCTCCGAGAACGAGCGCAGCGCCGAAGAGGAGGGGACCGAAGCCAACCAGGTGACGAAGCGAGAGCGAGGCAAGCATCCCTTCGAACTTTATGGCAGGGCCGTCGCGACGCAACCCGCCGGCGCGTCGCAGCATGCGGCGCTTGCGGGCGGCTCAGCCTGGGAAATGCACGAAGTACGGCTCCGCCTCGGCGAGGACGCGGGCAAACGACGGCCGAGCGAGCAGGCGCTCGAGGTACGCCGCGACACGCGGGCGTTCGGCACCGAACGGATGCACTTTGTTCCCGTAGTAGAGCGCCGGCGCGGCCGAGCAGTCGGCGAGCGTGAAGGCGCCGTCCGCGGCCCACCGACTCGTGGCGTGGTCGTCTTCGAGCATCGAATACGCGAGCTCGAGCGTGGCGTGAGCCTGCTCGACGCCTAGCGGGTCGCGACGATCGGCGGGGCGCAGGCGGTCGCCGACGATCTTCTGCATCGGCTCGTGCACGTAGAGGTCGTAAAAGCGGTCGCGAAGTCGCGTCTGCCGCGCGCGATCCGGGTCTTTCGGCATGAGCTCGGCTTTGCCCGGATAATGGTGCGCCAGGTAGTCGATGATGATGGTCGACTCCGGCACGACCTCGTCGCGCGCGGCGTCGCGGAGCACGGGGAACTTGGCGACGGGCCAGAGCCGCGCAAGGGCGGCGCGTTCTGCGGGATCGGCGAGGTCGACACGCTGCGCGTCGAACGGCGTCTCGGCTTCGTAGAGCGCGAGCAGCACCTTCCAGCAATAGGACGCGAGTGGATGGAAATAGAGCGTGAGGGACATGGCTTCGCTTTCCGTGAAGGGGTGAGCGCTCAGCGGGGTGAGAGGCAGTGCCGATACCCGTTGACGCGAAACGGAACACCGAGCTCCTGGCAGAGCTCGGCGATGGCTTCCGGCGTGTAGAAGTAGTTCTTGAGCGACACGATGCGGTCGTCGTCGATCTCGACGCGATTGAGCGCGCGCACCGCCTCGCCGTCGACATGCGCGTACCAGAGGAGGAGGACCGGCTCTCCGCGGTGAATGCGCACCTCGCAACGTGGCGATGTTGCGAGTGCACCCTGCACGAAGCGCGGCTCGACCCCGGTTGCGTCCGCGAGCCGGGGCGCGCCGTACAGCATGCCGAAGAAGGCGTGGCGGCTCGCGTCTTCGGGGCCGTAGTCCGTGTGCGTGCCGACGACTTCGACGCTCGCCGTGTCGAGCAAGAGCGCCGTCAGTCGTCCGAGGTCCTGCGCGTTGAACGCCGCGCAGAACGCGTCGAGCACGGCGGGCACCGCGATGCCGTCGTGCGGCGCCGCGGGCTCCGGGTCGGCGAGCTTCCCGCGTCCGCGGTGCAACGTCGTCTTGACGGTGCCGGTCGTCGTGCCGAGCGCCTCGGCAATCTCGTCGAGGCCGAGGTCGAAGACGTCCTTCAAGATCACGGCGACGCGTTCGCGCGGGGCGAGCTTCGCGATGAGCGTCCCGGCCGCCTCCCGCTGGTCACGCGGCTCGTGTCCGACGGCGCTTTCGAGCGCCCCGTCGCCCGTTTCGCGCCCCCGGCGCTTCTGGTCGATCCACAGGTTCGATGCGACCCGAAACAGCCACGCCCGTGGATTCGGGGGCGGCGCCGCCATGCGTCCGAGCGTTACGAACGCCCGCCCGAGCGCGTCCTGCACGAGATCCTCCGCGTCCCAGGGGCTATGCGTGAGGTAGCGGCAGTAGCGATAGAGCTCGGGCCGGAGCGCCTCGAACTCCTGCATGAACCGGAAGAGTGAAGTCTGAACGGCCTGAGTGAGGTCCGCGGCGGGGGCGGGGCGCGGGGGATTCATGCCCGAGAGACGGTTCCTACCCCCGAAAGGATAGCGCGGGCGCGAAATAAATTGGCGTCCCCTGCGGCCGGCGACGACGTGCCGGAGCGCGGGGCGTCAGTACACCGCAGTCACCATCGGCAGCGTCTCGTACCGGAGGCCGATCTTCGACTTGATCGCGGGATCGTCGGCTTGAAATTCCAGGAGCTCGGTTTCATCGCGAACGGCGAGGATCCCGACGCCCCAGCCGCCCGCGGGATCCGCGACCGGGCCGAACGCGACCACGCTGCCTTCGGCGAGCTTGGCGCGCCAGTACCCGCCGTGCGCGACCATCACGGCACGTTCGTCGGCGTTCATGTCCTGCATGAAGCTCGGGCGCGAGGCGAGCAGTCGACACAGGTAGAAGCGCCGCTCCGGCGCGGGGGCGACGTGGCTTCCGAGCCAACCGAGCACGCGTTCCCAGCCGTTCGCATGGCTTGCGCACGAGTCCACGCGCGAGCCGAATCCGCTATGCCGAACCGTGACGCGCGTCCCCGTCGCGATCGGATCGAGCAGATACGTGATCGTCGTCGGAGGCGCGTCGGCCTCCCACGACGGCTCCCACGTCTGCACGAGCTTGCGCGGCGGCTCGACCTCGAGCACCCGACCGCCGACATGAAAGGGAGTTCCATCGGCGCCCATGCCCTCGCTCCGCCAGGCTCCGCCAGGGCGCAGGTCGATGCTGAAGGCGGTGGTGCGATAGAGCTCGGCCGAGCCCCACCACTGGGTGAGCTCCTCGGTCGTCAGCGCGCGGAAAACGCGCTCGGGCGGGACGGCGATGTCGATGCGCGCGAGGATCGTCCCCTGCGCGAGGTCGGCGATCGAACGGGCCTGGCTGCTCTGTGACGTCATGTATCCTCCAAGTAACGCTTTAGCGATTCGAGATTCCGCCCCCAAAATGCGCGATAGCCCTCGAGCCAGGCCATCGCCTTCTGCAACGGCGCGGGTCTGAGCGTGTAGAAACGCTCGCGCCCGATCTTCTCTTCGGTGACGAGGCGTGAGGCCTTGAGCACGCGAAGATGCTTCGAGATGGCGGGTCGGCTTTGCGAGAAGTCGGCCGCCAGCTCGTTCACGGGTGCCGGTCCCGCGCGCAATCGATCGAGGATCGCGCGCCGGGACGGATCGGCGATCACGCGAAACACGTCGATGTCTGCTTTCGATGCGCCCATATAGGTAACCTGTTGGTTACCAATACGGGGCGACGCGAACCGAGTCAAGCGATTCGAACGCACGCCGTGCGCCGCCCGGCGTCGCCGACGGACGGATCTGCTCGGGCGGGATTTTTTGCCGCCCGTTTTTCGGCGCGGGCTTTCCGCGCGCGGCGCTCCCGGGGTTGCACCGAGCTTGTTCGGGCTAAGCTAAGGGCGTTATGTTCAATTCCTGGAGGTCGCCATGAAGGTCCTTAGTCTCGCTAGCGTCGGCGTCGTCATCGCAGTGGGCGCCGGCTCCGCGGTTACCGGCTGTGGTGGTTCGTCGGACGACGGCGGCGCGAAGGCCAGCGCTGGGGGCACCTCAGCGGCGGGCAAGGGCGGTTCGGCCGGGAAAGCTGGCGCTGCCGGTAGGGGCGGCTCGACGAGCAATGGCGGCTCGACCAGCAACGGTGGCTCGACCAGCGCCGGCAAGGGCGGCGCGGGCAACGGCGGATCTTCGGGCAGCGCCGGCAAGGGCGGCAGCTCCGGCACCGCGGGCAGGGGCGGCTCCACGGGCGGAACGACGACCAGCGGCGGCGAAGGCGGCACGCCCGACAACGTCCCGCAAGGCGGCATGGGCTCCGGCGTCGCCCACGACTGTGGCGACCTCATGACCTGTTGTGACGGCCTCGCCGATGCCGCCGACAAGGACGCCTGCAACCAGATCCTCGGCTTCGACAACGACACGGCCTGCGACACGACCTACGGCGTGTACTGCGGAGGTGCCACCGGCAGCGGCCACACCTGCGCCGAGCTCGAGACGTGTTGCTCGACGCTCGACACGCAATACCAAGCGTTCTGCGCGCTCGCCGTCCAGGCTGGCAGCGAGCAGGCGTGCGACTACGCGTACACGAATTACTGTCAGTAACGCGCGCCAACGACGCAAAGGCTTCGGCGCATCACCCCGGCGGATTCCCGTAGCGGTTCGCCGTCGCCAAGACCGCCATCGTCACGCGCGAGATGCAGACCAAGCGCTGCGTCTCGTCGGTGATGCGCACCTCCCAGACTTGAGTCGAGCGTCCCAAGTGGACGGGGCGCGCCGTGCCGATGACCCAGCCGGAGGTTGCCGCGCGCACGTGGTTCGCGTTGATCTCGAGACCGACGCAGTAGTTCTGCTCGCGGTCCACGACGAACGTGGCGGCCCAAGAGGCGAGCGTCTCCGCGAGCGCGACGGAGGCGCCGCCGTGGAGCACGTGCGCGGGCTGGCGCGTCCGGGCGTCGACCGGCATCCGCGCGGTGAGGTAGTCGTCGCCCGCTTCGAGGAACTCGATGCCGAGCTGCGAAACCAACGTGCTTTGGCTGTGCTGCTTCACGAACTCGAGCGAAAATGAACCGTGCCAGATGGCCATGGGGGCGAGCCTACTCGAGCTTTACGTGGCGAAACGGCGTAAGTTTCGCGGCCCGTGAACCCCACGCCGAGCGCGAGTGACCAGCTTCGGGAAGCCCTCGACGTGCTCGATCCGGTGCTCGACATCGTGCTCGCGCCGGTCGAGGACGCGGAACCCCCTGCTTGGTGTCGCGAACGAGGCTGGGCGGACTGGTTGCTTTCGCTCGGGGAGCACGAGCTTCGCGCGTGTGAAGAGCGCGGCCTCGAGGTCGGTCTGCGTGGCGTGGCGCGCGCGCCGAGCGGGCTCCTCGCGCTTGCGGCGAAGGTTCGTCATGTCACGTCGCTGCCGCGGCTCCGCGTTCCTGCGTTGAGCCTGCCGCCGGCGGCGTTGCGGGGTGTGCCAGCGCGCAAGCGCGAGCAGCTCGGGGCGCTGCTCGGCGTCGCGGCCCCGCTCGCGGCGCAGGCGGCCCGCGTCGTCGACGTGGGCGCTGGGAGCGGGCATCTCGCGCGCCTTTCGGCCGAGCTCTTTGGACGCGAAACGCTGGCGCTCGAGCGCGAACCGCTGCGGCTCCGGACGGCGCAGCGGCGCGCCGCGCAGCGGGCCCGGAACGTGGGTGCCCTCGCCGTTCGCTTCACCACGGCTGACGTCGGCCCCGAACGACTCGAGCTCGCGCGTGACGATCTGGCGGTGGGTCTCCACGCGTGCGGAGAGCTCGGCGATCGTCTCGTGCTCGCGGCGGCTGAGGCTCGTTGCGACCTGCTGCTCTGCTCGTGCTGCTTTCAAAAAATCGCGACTCGCGAGCGCGCCATGCTCTCCCGGGCCGGTGGCACCACGGCCCTCGACAAGTCCGTGCTCGGCCTCGCCAACCTGACGTCGCAGCCGACGGGCGTGGAAGCGAGCCTCAGCGACAACCTGCGCGGGCGCCAGGCGAGGCTCGCCTTGCGACGCCTCCTCCAAGCGCGTGGTCTCGCCGTGGCCGCCGGCGAGGAGATGCGCGGCGTCAATCGGCGCCGAGCCCACGCCGGTTTCACGGAGCTTGCCCACACGGTGCTCGTGGCGCGCGGGCTTTTGCCACCCACACCAGCGGAGCTCCGGTTTCACGCAGACGCTGCCGAGCGTGAGCACGCCGCCATGCGCCGCCTCTCTTTGCCGCGCAATCTGCTCGCGCGGCTCGTCGAAGTCAGCGTGGTGCTCGATCGTGCGGCCGTGCTCGAAGAACGCGGCCAGCGCGTGCTCGTCGCCGAGCTCTTCGAGCAGCGCGTCACGCCCCGCAATACGGTGCTCTTCGCTACGGCGGACGCAAGCCGCTTGCCCACGGCCTTCGAGCGCTTGCCGAACGCGGGTTCTTGAGGCGCGGCAGGGGACCTCCGGACCTCCGGAGCCTCACAGGTACCCGAGCGGCAGCGCGGTATTCTCGATCACCCGCCGCATCACGAAGCTCGAATGCACGCCCGTGACCCCGTCGATGCGCGTGATCGTTTCGAGCAGGAGCGTTTGATAGTGCTCCATGTCGGGGACCGTCACGACCAAGAGGTAGTCGGCTTGCTGGCCCGTGATGAGGTAGCAGGTCTGCACCTCGGGGCAGCGACTGACGATCGCCTCGAAGTTGGCGAAGCGCTCGGGCGTGTGGCGATCCATCGCGATCTGGATCAACGCCGTGAGCGCGAGCCCGAGCAGCTTGCGGTCGAGCAGCGCGACGCGGCGCTGGATGATCCCGGAGTCTTCGAGCGCCTTCACGCGGCGCAAACAAGGCGACGGCGAAAGGCCCACCCGGTCGGCGAGCTCTTGATTGGTGACGCCCGCGTCACGCTGCAGCTCGGTGAGGATGCGCCGGTCGATGTCATCGGGCTTGTAGAGGGAGGCCATGGTTGCCTGGGGAGCAATAATATAGCTAGGAAGTCGACAAATGCAATAGAAAATAGCCCAAACTTGCCCAAATTGCACCAGATCGCAATCCAATTGCGAGCTCCGTGAGCTACTTCTTGCCTCCGCTTCAAGGACCCCACCATGACCTTCGATTTCCGCAAATACCGACCCTTTCCCCGCATCGAGCGGCCCGACCGGCGCTGGCCGAACCGAGCGATCGAGCGCGCCCCCGCGTGGTGCGCCGTCGACCTGCGCGACGGCAATCAAGCCCTCGTACGACCGATGAACGTCGAGCAGAAGAAGCGGCTCTTTCGGTTGCTGGTCGATATCGGCGTGAAGGAGATCGAGGTGGGCTTTCCTTCGGCCTCCCAACCCGACTTCGACTTCGTGCGGGCGATCATCGAAGAGAAGATGATTCCCGACGACGTGACGATCCAGGTGCTCACGCAGGCGCGCGAGGATCTGATCGCGCGGAGCTACGAATCGCTCCGCGGCGCCAAGCGGGCGATCATGCACCTCTACAACTCGACGTCGACGGTGCAGCGGGAGCGCGTCTTCGAGCTCCCGCGCGAGGGCGTACGGCGGATCGCCGAGCAGGGCGCGGGCTGGGTGCGCGACTACGCGGCCAAGCAGCCCGAGACCGAGTGGTGGTTCCAGTACTCGCCCGAAAGCTTTACCGGCACCGAGCTCGACTACGCCGCGGAAGTCGTCAATGCCGTGATCGGCGCCTGGCGGCCGGAATCGGGGCAGCACGTCATCGTCAATCTGCCCGCCACGGTCGAGATGAGCACGCCGAACGTCTACGCGGACATGATCGAGTGGATGCACGATCACATCCAGCATCGCGACAAAGTCCGCCTGAGCCTCCACACCCACAACGACCGCGGCTGCGGGGTGGCCGCTGCGGAGCTCGGCGTCATGGCCGGCGCCGATCGCATCGAGGGCACCTTGCTCGGCAACGGTGAGCGGACGGGCAACATGGACCTCGTGACGATGGCGATGAACCTGTATTCGCAGGGCATCGACCCCAAGCTCGATCTGTCCGACATGCGCCGCATCATCGAGACCGTCGAGTACTGCACCGAGATCGACACGCACCCGCGCCACGCTTACGCGGGCGAGCTCGTCTACACCGCGTTCAGCGGCAGCCACCAAGACGCGATTCGCAAGTCGCTGTCGAAGCAGCGCCCCGACGAACCCTGGCAGGTGGCATACCTGCCCATCGATCCGGCCGACCTCGGCCGGCGCTACGAAGAGGTGATTCGTATCAACAGCCAATCGGGCAAGGGTGGCGTCCTGCACGTGCTGGAGCGCGATTTCGGCATCACGTTGCCGCGCTGGTTGCAGATTGCCTTCTCGAAGATCGTGCAAGGGGAGGCCGAGCGCACCGGGAACGAGGTGGACGGCACCAAGGTGCGCGAGCTCTTCGAGTCCGCCTACGTGGCCCAGCCACCGGATTTCACGCTCGGCGACTACCAGGTGAAGCGCGTGGCCGACCGGGTGCACGTGCAGGCAAGCGTGTCGGGCAAGGCCGTGCGCGGCGAAGGGAACGGCGTGGTCGACGCGTTCATGCAAGCCATGGCGAGCACCCACGGCGTGAGCGCCGTGGTCGAAGCGTTCGACGAGTTCGCGCTCGCAGCCGGTGCGACCGCCTCCGCCATGGCCTGCGTGCGCCTGGGCATCGGGCAGACGGCAGTCGTCGGCGTGGCGTTTGCCGAGGACACGACCGGAGCCGCGCTGCAAGCCGTGCTGAACGCTCTCGGCCGCGGGCGCGCCGCGAGCCGAACCGGGCTGAACCCCGCGGCCTAGGGCGCCGGCCCTGCGCCGACGCGGTCAGGCGGCTGTCGCGTCTTGGCTCGGGGGGAGGCCGAACTTGCGCGCGTATTCGCGGCTGAATTGGCTCGGGCTCTCGTAGCCGACCTCGAACGCGGCCGTCGTGACCGAGGCGCCGCCGGCGCGAAGGAGTCGGCGTGCCTCGAGTAGGCGAAGCTCCTTCTGGTACTGGAGCGGCGTCGTTGCGGTGATCGTCTTGAAGTGCTTGTGGAACGACGACACGCTCATTCCGACGCGTCGCGCGAGCTCTGGGATCGCAATCGGGGAGCGGATGTCGCCGCGGATGTGGCCGATGGCGCGGGCGATGGCGCTTGCGTCGCTGTCGTGACGGATGAGGCTCCGCAGCATTCCGCCGAACGGAGCCGTCAGTAAGCGGTAGTGGAGCTCCTTGGCGATCAGCGGGCCAAGGACCTTCGCGTCCGCAGGCGCATCGGCGAGAGCCAAGTATCGATGCAACGCATCGACGAGTCCGGGATCGGCTCGGTGCGTCTCCGCCGCCCGCGCGTGCTCGCTGTCGAGCGCTGACGCCGCGACCTCGTCGTAAAGCTTCCGGATGGTGGCGACGTTCACCTCGAGCACGAGTGCCAAGTACGGAGCCTTCGTGATCCGCGAGCGCACGGGCAGCTCGTGACTCACGAGCAGGCACTCCCCGGGCCCGAACGACAGCGTCTGCTCTCCGAGCGAGACCTGTTTCCTGCCTTGGAGGATCAGGCAGAGGACGGGCTCGTACAGCGAGACCTCGAGCGCGCTCGGGGCATCCTGCCGCAGGAGCACGAGCCCGGCGATGGGGCGTGCGATCTGGGAGCGGCCATTTGTGGCTCTTGAAACGTGCCGCGCGGCTTGCTCGACGAGGTCTTCGATGGGCATGGTCCGGCCTTGCCGTGACAGTCTAGTCGCCGTGCGTGGGGCGAGCGACATTCTCCCGGCGCCTGTAGGATCAGGCAAGCGGTTCGGAGGAAACGGCAGGCGCTGCGGCTCGCCGCTAGGTATGTCTTTCGAGGTCAGGCGAAAGGGCGTCACAGCATGAAACAGGTCAATCTCGGCTCACAGGGTCTTCGCGTCCCCAGAATCGGCTTGGGTTGCATGGGGATGTCGGACTTCTACGGCGCGTCCTCGGAAGCTCGGAATCTCGACGTGCTCGCGCGCGCGGCAGCCATTGGCTGCACGTTTTGGGACACGTCGGACATCTACGGCCCGTTCACGAACGAGCTCTTGCTGTCGAAGGCGCTCAAGGGGCGTCGCGAGCAAATCACCCTGGCGACCAAGTTCGGCGTCGCCCGTGGCGAAGACGGCAGCTTCCTCGGCATCAAAGGCAATGCGGACTACGTGAGGGCTTGTTGCGATGCCTCGCTCAAGCGCCTCGGGACCGATCGCATCGATCTCTACTACCAGCATCGTGTCGACCCGAACACCCCGATCGAGGAAACCGTCGGCGCCCTTTCCGAGCTCGTGAAGGCCGGGAAAGTCCGCTACATCGGCCTCTCCGAGGCAAACCCAGAAATCATTGCGCGCGCCCACGCGGTGCATCCCATCAGCGCCCTCCAGACCGAGTACTCCCTGTGGTCGCGGGAGGTCGAGACCGACATTTTGCCGACGCTTCGGCGACTCAATATCGGCTTCGTGGCGTACAGCCCGCTCGGTCGCGGCTTCCTGTCCGGCGCGATCCGTTCCCGCAGCGACCTCCAACCAGGCGACTGGCGGCTGAAGAATCCGCGTTTCTCCGAGGAAGCGATCGCGCAAAATTCCCGATTGGCCGACCTCGTATCGGAAGTTGCCAAGAAGGTCGAGGCGACGCCCGCTCAAGTCGCGCTGGCGTGGCTGCTGTCGCGCGACGTCCCACTCGCTGCGATCCCAGGGACGCGGAAGCTCGAGCGGCTCGAGGAAAACTGGGCATCCCAAAGCATCACGCTGCCGGCAGACCAGCTCGCGCGGCTCGAGGCTCTGGTCAATCAGGGCGTCTCGGGCGCTCGGTATTAGCGGCCTAGTGCGCCGATTCCTGCTCGTGGAGGAAACGGCCGGCTCGTTCGATGCTCCGCGGCGGAGCGAGCTCCCGCTTCGAGGCGAGCTGCGTCGCGAAGCGCACCCCGAGCAGGACGCCAGACACGATCAGAACCGCTCCCATCCCGCTCATGACCTTGGCCTGGAGCGCCGGCGTGATGCGCCGGTGCCAGGCCCCGATTGCGGTGACGGCGAGGGTGAACCAGGCGAGCGAGCCGAGGCTCACGCCGAGCGCAAAGGTGAGCGCCGAGCGGAGATTGGGCTCTAGCCAGCTGTTCGCGGACAAGGTGCTGACCGCTACCGTCCACGTGGCGACCAGCGTGGGGTTCAACAACGCCGAAAGGGCGCCACGCGAGAACCCGCGCTTCGGGGAAGCTTCAGCGACTTTGCTGACGGCAGCCGGCCGTACGAGGAGGAGCACGCCGAGCGCCGTCACGACCAGGCACCCGAGCCCGAGCGAGGTGAGCACGACGCCGCGCGTCCTTCCCAACAGGAGCGGTAGAAAGAAGGCGATGGCGCCGGCATAGCTGGCTTCGACGAGCGAGGCCCCGAGCGCGATCAAGAACGCGGCGGTTCTCTCGCGCCGGAGCGCGCGCGTCATGATGAGGACGGCAACCGGTCCGCTCATGGGCATCGAGCCGACGAACGCGATGCCGAACCCGAGGAGGAACGCGACGCTCAACGAGTCTGATCCTGCATGGGCTTGCCTAAGGTCTGAACGAACCTTAGCCGTTGCGCTCGACTATTTTGGGTTGCTCGCGCCAGCGTTCGCATCGAAGCTCGGCATTGCGGGCATTTCTCGAGGCAAATGATCCCAGACGGGCGCTCAGAACGCGAGCGCGGTCCATCGCGCCACGCCGACTGTGCTCACGGGTGCTCGGTTCGAGCGGCGCGGACCGCGCCGTCGACCGCGGCGAGGATGGCGCGAGCGTGGTGGAGAAACCGTTCGCCCGATGGGAGCAGCGTCATCCCGCGCGGCGTCCGCGTGAAGAGCGCGGTGCCGAGCTCGTCCTCGAGCGCGCGGATCTGGCGGCTGAGCGGAGGCTGCGCGACGTGGAGGCGCTCTGCGGCGCGACCGACGTTCCCTTCCTCGGCGACGGCAACGAAGTAGCGGATCTGCGAGAAGCTCACCCGCCGAGCATGGCGTCTGCCGGGCGCGCTCGCAAGAGTCGGGGCCAGATCGAAACGGTATTGGACGCGCTCCGCTCGCCCGCGCAGGGGAGGGAGGTCCAGTGATCGACATCCTCAACCCTTCCGAGATCGAGCGCATGCGGCGGGCCGGGCGCGTTGCAGCGCGAACGCTGGCGTTCGTCGGGTCGGAGCTCCGTGCCGGCATGTCGACGGCCGACATCGATCGTCTCGTCCGCGAGGACACTGCCCGGCGCGGCGGACGGGCGAGCCAGCTCGGGTACAACGGCTTTCCGGCGGCGGTCTGTACGAGCCGTAACCACGTCGTCTGCCACGGCATCCCGAGCGAGCACGAGCGGCTCGAGCCAGGCGACGTCATCAACATCGACGTGACGACGGAGCTCGACGGCTACCACGGCGACACGAGCGCGATGTTCGTGATCGGAGAGGCGAGCGAAGCGGCGCGGCGCCTCGTCGAGGTCGCCCGCCGCTGTCGGGACGCGGGGATCGCGGTCATCCGTGACGGGGCCCGCGTTGGGGACATCGGCGCGGCCATTCAGGAGCTCGCAAAGCGGGAAGGCGTGACCGTCGTGAGCGAGCTCGGCGGCCACGGCATCGGTCGAAAGATGCATGCGGACCCGCACGTCTCGCACGTGGGCAGGCGCGGCACCGGCACGCGCCTCAAGGCCGGGATGGCGCTCACCGTCGAGCCGATGGTCAATCTCGGTGGCCCCGACGTCCGTTTTCTCGACGACGATTGGACCGTCGTTACTGCCGATCAGAGCTTGTCCGCGCAATGGGAGCACACGGTCGTCGTGACGCGTGACGGCTGCGAGATCATGACCTTGCCGTGAGCGGAGGAAGGTCAGAGACGAAGCTGTCGAGCGCGCGCCCGTGCCCGCTCACATCGTCGTCTTCACGTTTGCGACCGAGAATTCAACGCTGCCGGAGCCACTCGCCGCTTCGACGAGGATCTTGACCTCGAGCAGGTTCCCGAGCTTCCAGCCTTTGGCGTCCCAAAGCTTGAAGTGCTCGGAAACGGAGATGGTCCCGCACTGCCGGCCCGTATGCCGGATGCTGTAGAACTGGTCCCAGTTGGTGACGTTGCCGCAGCGGTTGCCGCCGGTGCCGCTCGTGTTGCGCTTGACGAGGTTGTAGGTACCCCCGTCGAGGTCAGCGGTGCCACTCGGGGCAGTCCCCGTGTTGAACGGCATCGCGCTGTAAGAGTCATCGACGATGTACCATTCGATACAGGGATTCGTCGACCAACCATAGATCCCTACATACGAGTATTGTCCGGCAGTGCCATTCTTCTTGAAGGCGAGATCTGCCGTGATGTCGCCGTACGCGGTGTAGGCCTTGCCGGAGTTACC
>Ga0070682_100000339_pt1 | contig 32181 bp, 22 predicted proteins | sample KBSC63LmetaG_FD_64668 | JGI IMG/M metagenome (GOLD analysis project Ga0070682, IMG submission 64668) | Corn rhizosphere microbial communities from Kellogg Biological Station, Michigan, USA - KBS C6-3L metaG | ecosystem: Host-associated > Plants > Roots > Rhizosphere | place: USA: Michigan...
AGATTGGTACAGATGATTATTGCTCCTTTGGTGTTTACGACTTTGGTGGTGGGTATTGCCAAAATGAGTGATATCAAAATGATCGGAAGAGTAGGAACAAAAGCAATGCTTTGGTTTATTTCCGCATCTCTGATTTCCCTTTTTATCGGGTTGATCCTCGTTAACTGGCTGGAGCCGGGACATGTCACAAAACTACCGATTCAGGACGTATCTTCTGCTGATGAGCTTCTTAAAAGCAGTAAAAGTTTCTCCATGGAAGACTTTGTAAAGCATATGATTCCTAAAAGTTTATTTGAAGCTTTTGCAACCAATGAAGTATTGCAGATCGTGATATTTGCAGTGATGCTTGGAGTTGCCCTTGCGAATTTAGGAGAAGAGTATTCTAAGCCTGTGGTGAAACTTTTTGATATCATCGCTCACGCAATCCTTAAAATGGTAGGGTATATTATGTGGTTTGCTCCGCTGGGAGTATTGGGAGCTATTGCAGCAGTAGTGGCGACCAATGGTTTTGAAATCTTTAAAGTATATGCTATTTATTTAAGAGACTTCTTCTTTGCTATAGGAGTTCTTTGGCTGGTACTTTTACTGGTAGGTTATTTTATCTTAGGAAACCGCCTTTTTGACCTTTTAAAAAGAATAAAAGAACCTTTACTAATTGCTTTCTCTACCACGAGTTCAGAAGCTGTATTCCCGAAACTGGTTGAAGAATTGGAGAAATTCGGGTGCAACAGCAGGGTAGTATCCTTTATTTTACCTTTAGGATATTCATTCAACCTTGATGGAAGTATGATGTACATGACCTTTGCATCCATCTTTATTGCACAGATTTATGGAATCGAAATGAGCCTTGGACAGCAGATCACCATGCTATTGGTATTAATGCTTACTTCAAAAGGAATTGCCGGTGTTCCGAGAGCTTCTTTGGTAATTATTGTAGCAACGTGTTCCATGTTTGGTATTCCGCCGGAAGGAATTGCTTTGATCTTACCGATTGACCATTTCTGTGATATGGGAAGAAGTATGACCAATGTGCTGGGAAATACATTGGCGACTTCAGCAGTTTCTAAATGGGAAGGACAATTGACAGAGCCACTAGACAAAATTTAAATATGAGTTTACATAACTTAGAAAATCATAAAAGCCATATTCTTGAATATGGCTTTGCTGTTATCAATAATGTTTTTTCACAGAAAGAACTTGAAGAAATAAATCACATTCTTCAAAATATAGACACTTCAAAAGAGAATTTCAGAAAATCTGAAGACCTGTTTGCGATTAGACAGTTTTTAAAAGAAGTTCCGGAAATCAAAAATCTTATTTTCAATGAAAATATTCAGAAAGTGGTTAAGGAAATCTTCGGAGAAAAATATTTTGTGGTAAAAAGCATTTATTTTGATAAGCCTGAAACTTCCAATTGGTATGTAGCTTATCATCAGGATCTGACTATTTCTGTTGATAAAAAGCTGGATCTTCCTGAGTTCGGTCCATGGACAACTAAAAAGAATCAGTTTGCAGTACAGCCACCACTGGATATTCTGGAAAATATCTATACCATCAGAATCCATCTGGATGATACCGATGAAAATAACGGAGCGCTGAAAGTAGTTCCAAAATCTCACGCAAAAGGCATTTACAGACCGGAAACCATCGACTGGACAATTGAAACCGAAGAAATCTGCAATGTTGAAAAAGGGGGAATTATGATGATGAAACCTTTAACGCTTCACGGTTCAAACCGGACAAGTAACGGAAAGAAAAGGAGAGTGATCCACATCGAATTTTCTGATAGGGAACTTCCGGAAGTCCTGCAATGGTCAGAAAGAATGAATGGATAAAAAAACGCCCTTCGAATTTTCGAAGGGCGTTTTATGTTGGGAAGCCTGGTGCTGGAAGAAGGAAGTTTTGAAAGTCTATAGATTAATATCAGTCTATTTAATTAAAACTTGAAAACTAAACTTTCTTACAAACGGACTTTAGGAAGTAATGAGTCAAATAGAAACTTCCATCTCCCTTCTCCCATCTTCTTTACTTTATAGAAATCTCATCAAGGAAAATATAAGCATCTCCTCCTGCTCCCTGATGCCATTCAGGAAGTTTCCCGAAGTAGTAAGCTTTTACTTTAATGTATCGGGCTTCGGTAGGAAGAATTTCAGCAGAAAAATCTTTGATCTGTACTTTTTCATCCTTAGGATCAATGTCATTGTCAACAGTTTTCAGAAGGATAAAATCTTTCCCGTTCATGGAAGCGTAATATTCTACTTTTTTAGGCATCAGAATCCACGCTCTGCTGTCCTGAAGATAGGTGGAAGATAATGATTTGATTTGCTGAGGAGATTTGAAATCAATGACTGCTTCAAAATTCTGTCCCTGATAGCCATGCCATTCACCTTTTCTCCAGTTGACATCGCCTCTGATTCCGTCGATAAGGGCCAGTTTTCCGGTAGCGCTGTATTGTGGCGTAACTTTAGATAGTATATTAATATCCCAGTAATTAGGTCTTCTATTAAAATTGGCAGTAGTTACCGAACTTTTTTCTCCGTTTCTTTCAGCATAAGTTATTACCTGGGTAGTTTTTGTGATTGAGAATGGCCCTTTATAAGTAGAAAAAGTCTTTCTTTTATTGCTGTCGCTTTCATCCATGGTCATATAATATACCTTGTCATTGGGATTCAGCGGAGTGATCTCAACTTTGGTAGAAAAATCAAAGATTCTGTCGGCAGCGATCACGGGTGAAGCGGTTTGTTCCTCATATTTAAAATCTTTAACAGGTTTCACATTTTCAAAACCAAGTTTTTTAAGTTCCGCTCTGCCGGTGTTTTTAGAAATGGTTTTTGTCGTACCATCTTCCAGATGAAGCTTGATTTCATCAAAATAAGGTGTTGTTGTTTCCCATTCCGGTAATCCTGGAGTCACTGAATAAATTCCCATGGAACTTAGAATATACCATGCACTCATCTGGCCGCAGTCTTCATTTCCGATCAGTCCGTCAGGTGTGTTTTTATAAAAATTATCAAGGATATATTTTATTTTGGCATCCGTTTTTTCAGGTTTGTCTACAAAATTGTACAGATAAGCAATGTGGTGGCTTGGCTCATTTCCCTGAGCATATTGTCCCATCAATCCTGTGATGTCTACCTGTTCTCTTCCCGTTGTTTTATCAGGAGCGGTGAAGATGGCATCAATGAACTGTTCAAATTTTTCTTTCCCGCCATGCGCAGCAATTAGTCCCGGAATATCCTGCTGTACGGAATAAGAATAATGCCACGAATTTCCTTCTGTATAATTGTTGTTCACTTCTCTTGGATCAAATGGTTCATACCAGTTTCCATTCTTTCTTGGCTGCATAAAGCCGGTTTTAGGATTGTAAAGATTTTTCCAGTTCTGAGAACGCTTCATGAAATACTGATAATCTTCTTTCTTACCTAAAATTTTTGCCATTTGGGCAATGCACCAATCATCATAAGCATATTCTACCGTTTTGGAAACACTTTCATGTTCATCATCAATACTGATATAATTATTCTGTTTGTAAGCATTCAATCCGAAAATATCCTGCATTGCTGAACCTTTCGCAGCCTGAAAAGCCTTTTCATAATCAAACCCCTGAATTCCCTTGGCCATAGCATCTGCAATGACAGAAACTGAGTGGTAGCCAATCATACATTCCGTTTCATTGGAAGCCAGCTCCCATACTGGAAGTTTTCCACCCTGTTCATATTGTTTGATGAAGGTATTGATGAAATCTGCAGTTCTTTTTCGGTCAATTAAAGTCATCAGCGGATGAGCTCCCCTGAAAGTATCCCAAAGTGAAAAGACGGTGTAATAATCAAAGCCATTTGCCGTGTAGAGTTTGTTATCCCTGCCTCTGTATTTTCCATCAACATCCATATTGATGTTCGGTTGTGTGAAAACATGATAAAGAGCGGTGTAAAAAACTGCTAATTTATTTTTATCATCAGACTTTACTTCAATTTTTGAAAGCTCTTTATCCCAGTTGGCTTCTGCCTGTTTTCTTACAGCATCAAAATCTTTAGATTGTCCTTCTGCCAGCATATTTTTTCCTGCTCCTTCATATCCTGTAGGAGAAATAGAGACTTTTACATTGATCTTTTCTCCTTTTTTAACATTAGCTGAAAATGCCAGTGCAAGTTTTGTTCCGGTAAAAAGATTGCTTTCCTGTTTTCCGTTCACCTCTTTTTTTGAAATTTTCATAGGCTTTGAAAACTCAATTCTTGCATAGATGTACTGATTGGTAGCCCAGGCTTCACTTCTTCTGAAAACTTCAATGGTTTTATCATCAATAACTTTTACTTCACCTTCCAGAAGTTTATCTCTGTGGTTGAGGTCCAGAATGATATTGGCATCACCTGCATTGTTGAAGGTGTATTCATGGTAACCGACTCTTTTTGTCGTTGTAAGGCGTACTCCAATATTATGTTTATCTAATTTAACAGTATAATATCCGGCAGTAGCCTTTTCATTTTTATGTGAAAATTTTGAGGAATACTCTTTACTGTTCAGGCCTGGATTTCCCATCGTGGGCATCAGCATAATGTCTCCGTAATCTGAAACTCCTGTACCATTTAAATGCGTATGAGAAAAACCATAGATCACAGAATCCGAATAATGGTATCCGCTGCAGCCATCCCAGCTTCCGTCTATTCTTGTATCGGGAGAAAGCTGCACCATTCCGAATGGAACAATAGCACCTGGAAAAGTATGGCCATGGCCTCCGGTTCCTATAAAAGGATTCACATATTGGGAGTAATTCTGTGCAGAAATGATCTGAGTAATAAATAAAGAAAATGCTATAAGCCCTTTTTTCATGTTTTGATTTTATAAAGGCGAAGATATTGAAAAACAGCAAAACAGAGGTAATAAAACAAAGGAGTAGCTTGTCTTATAGAAAACGACTATAATTCATGAAGAAGACATTACTTGCTGTAATTGTGCTGTTGCCGGCAGCTGCATTTGCCCAGACGGTAACAGGGAAGATTACCCAAACCGGAAATGCTGTTCCTTACGTTGAGGTGGTTGCAGAAAAAAATCAGAAGAAGCAGACTGCTATTTCGGACGAAAAAGGAAATTACTCACTGAAACTTTCAGAAAACGGAACGTATCATATTAAACTTATTCAGGATGGTATAGAAATATCCAGCAAGGAACTGGCAATAAATGGTGAGGTAAAACATGATTTTTTTATTGAAAAAAAGAAAGAGAAGCAGATCGAAGGCGTTACACTTACTGCCAGAAAAAAACTGATTGAGAGAAAAGCAGACAGATTGGTTTTCAATGTTTCCAATTCCGTGGCTTCACAGGGAATGGATGGCGCGGATGCCCTGGCAACAACACCATTGGTAAAAGTAGATGATAATACCGGGGTTTCAATTGTCGGGAAAAGTGGGGTAGCAGTAATGCTCAATGAAAGGATTCTGAATTTGTCAGATGCTGAATTGGTTACTTATCTTAAAAGTCTGCGATCTGAGAATATAGAAAAAATTGAAGTCATTACTTCACCTCCCGCCAAATATGAAGCACAGGGAAACAGCGGCCTGATCAATATTGTTTTAAAGAAAAATCAGAATCTGGGATGGAGTGGAAGTCTTACCTCGAGCCTTCAGCAGCAGACCTATACCGGAAATTCAAACAGTATAACTTTGAATTATCAGAATGAAAAACTGCGTACTTCATTGAAATTAAGACAGAATAAAAATGAAAAACATTCTTATGAAAATTACTGGATAGAAGGAGTAGACGGCCTTAAAAGCAATGATAACAGAAGAGATTTTGGAGATGGGCTTGGAGCAAATTTAAGTCTGGATTATCAGCTGAGTAAAAAGTCCAATATCGGATTTATTTATGATTTCGGATTCGGGCATTCCAATATGGATATCAGGAATACTTCAAACTATTTCCAGAATGGGATTTATACCAATACACTCCTGACTGATGCGGAGCATAGAGCTACAGGAAGGCAAAACACGGCCAGCGCTTATTATGATCTGAAATTTGGGAAACAGGACAACAAACTGAGTATTACAGGAAATTATTTTTCCAATACTCCGGAAACGACCATTGATTTTACCACTGCAGAAAGCTCAGGAGACCGGTTTGTTGTAAAGTCGCCATCCATGGTAGATTATAAAATTTATTCAGGGCAGGCAGATCTTACATTACCTTATCAGTTTGCAAAGACAGAAGCTGGGATAAAATTCACCAATTTTGATAATAACTCCAATATTTTTTATCAGAATTTAAAGAACGGACAATATATCACAGATCCTCTGAAGAGCAATGAATTTGAGTACAATGAAAAAAACTACGCCGCTTATATCAGTTTTGAAAAATCATTCAACGAAAAATGGTCGGCAAAGGCAGGCTTACGTTATGAATATTCTGTAGTCAATGGGAATTCTTTAACTTCAGGTCAGCAGAATGAAAATTCTTACGGGAAATTTTTTCCTACAGCCTATGTCAGCTATAAAAGCAATGAGAATCATACATTCAACCTGAATTATTCCAAAAGGATTAACAGACCGGGATTCCGTGCCATCAATCCCTACCGCTGGTACATCAATATCAATTCTTATTTTACCGGAAATCCTTTCCTTAAACCGTCGATCAATCATAATTTTGAACTTTCTTATGTTTATAAAGGAAAACTATCAGCGTCTGCTTATTTTCAGAGATCAGTGGATGCATTTGGCCAGCTCGCTAATCTGAAAGGTGAAAACAGGGTAAGCACTTTTGAAAATTACTACAATCAGAACGGTATGGGTATTTCGCTTAATTATTCAGATACTTTTTTCAAAAAATGGGAAGCGAATTATTCTGCCAATTATTCTTATATGAACACGGATGTTTTTGCAACGGATGCCCTTGCCAGAAAAGGAAACAGCTATGATTTCGATTTTCAGAATAATATATCACTCAATTCAGGCAAAACAATACAGCTGATCCTGAATTATTGGTTCCGTCTGCCTTCCAATTCCGGAAATTCATACATGAAGTTTGCCGGGAATTTTACATCAGGCCTGAAACTAAACCTTATGGAAAAAAGCCTTCAGCTGAATGTGTTTGTTTCTGATATTTTGAAGCAAGGGAAAAGTCTGGGTGAAATTTATTATACCACCGGAACTCATTCGTACAATAATTATTACGATGCCAGAAGGCTCACGGTATCTGCAACCTATACTTTCGGAAATAAAAAAGTAAAAGGTGCGGACCGCAATGTAAGGTTTGATGAAAAAAACAGAGCGAACTGATAATCTGGATTTAAGTCATTCTTTATGCTTCGTGTCATTCTGAATGAAGCGAAGCGGAATGAAGAATCTCCTCCTTTTATGAGATTCTTCATTCGCCAGGATGCAAATACTTACACTTCTCCTTCAAAAACATCATTAAGATATTTCTCCTTATCATTTTCTTCCCGCCCGGAACCCAGATATTTTTTCCAGGTCTGGGATTCATGATAAACAATACCCATTTCCCAGACACAGTAAGTAGGGAGGTGGGTTTTGTTTCTGTCCCATATTTCAAAGTTGCCGGAACCGTCATAATAAACACTTTCCCATAATTCATTTTCACTTCGCCATGTACATACCAGGAGAAGATAATTTTCTCCGCAGCGATGCATAATGATAAATCCAAGATCATCAATATTTTGGAAGTCTTCTTCAGCATATTCAACACATAACCGGGCATTATGAATATCCTGTGGGGAGATTTCTGCCGGATCATCAGCCAGATCGTACCATTTGAATTTTGTTTTTCCAACGGTAAAAATTCCTTTCGGTAGTGCATATTTGGAAGGGTAGGTATTGGTTTTCATATTAATTATTTTACAATGATAATGGTGTTAATAAATCTAATTATTTTATTTAATACCTAATCATAAATATTTTTGTTAACGGATAAAATACCACAAAAGTGTTATATGAATCGAATTTCAAATTTCATACATTTGATTGTAAACTAATAATTTCCGGTTTGGTATGTTAAAAAATAGCTTAACATAAGAACCTTAAGAAAACCAGTACAAATTCAATATATAAATATGATGGAAACACTATTTTATTATCTTCTGCTGCTCGCTGCAGTTACGTTTCTGATATTTTACTTTAAAGACAGTTTCTACTCTGCTAAAAAAGTGAAAATATTTAAAGATATTGATGAGAAATATCCCTATTACTTTATTCCTCAAAAACCTGTCAAATGGTTTGATTTTACCGGGCTGATGAATAGTTTCAGAATGGTTTCTCTTTCTGCAGATATCCTTTCTATCATTGATAAAAGAGAAATGCAGACTGCTTTGGGAAAAGATACCGGCAGAGAGCTGTTAGAAAGTAACTATGACGAATCGGAAGATGAATTCTGGTTTGATTTCATTGCAGACACAGGCGATGGCTTTGATGCTACTACCTCTGTTTTTTATCATCTGACAAGAGACAGTTATATCTATTCTTTTAAAAATGAATTCAACAGAGAGGTTGAAGATGAGGTTGAAATCAGACTGAAAAGGGGATCTGTTTTGGTAGTGGGAGGCGATCTCGTGTATCCCGTAGGCTCTGAAACCAATTACAGAGACCGCTTCAAAGGACCGTTAAGACTTGTTGCTCCTGATACAAAAGAGGCAGGTCCAATACTCATTGCTACACCGGGAAATCATGACTGGTACGATGGTTTAAGTGCTTTTTTCAGGCTGATGTGCCAGAGAAGCAAAATCAGTGATTACAGAACGGTACAGAACCGAAGCTATTTTGCCTATTCACTGAGGGAGAATGTTCACTTAATGGGTATTGACAATCAGTTGCTGGGAGATATTGATATTCCTCAAATGACTTTTTTTACTGAATATGTCGAAAAAATATCAAAAGGAAATGATACCAATCATGTTATTTTGCTCATTGCAGAACCTTATTGGTACAATTATCAGATAAAAGACAGACACAAGAGAAGACAGCGTATGGATAGTCTGGAATATATCATTAGAACAATGAAAGAAGCTGTCAGAAAACTGGAGGCGAGTAATATAAAGTCAGAAATTATTTTTGACGTAGTGCTTACAGGAGATATTCATCATTATTCACATTATAAACTGGATAAAAATGAGAAAGGCTATGATAAAGAGATCAAACATTATATTACTTCAGGCGGTGGCGGTGCTTTCGGGCATATTACCGATTTTTTAAAAGATACAATCACTCTTCCGATCCTGCAAAACACAACGACTACAGAGCTCACCTATCAACTTGATGGCAGGTATCCGTCTAAAGAAAAATCCGGTAAAAAAACATTCTGGAATGTTATTTTCTTTATCATCAATTATGAATTTACCGTATTGCTGTTTTTACTTTCATTAATCGTTACGTATACCCATTGCTACTCGGATTCTATTTTGAAAGGGCTGATTTTATTGTTAATTCCTGTGATCTTTCATTTTACCATCACCAAAGTCACCAATACAGAATGTTCCGAGAAGGAAAAATGGACGAGCAAAATTCTGCGGGGATTTTTATTTGTATTATCGTTCGCTGTTCAATGGTTTGTATTCATGAAACTTCCGACGTATGGATTTACTTTTTTACAGGACAGCCATTTGTCTTTTATTCATATTAATGAAATAAAAAGCTTCTTTAAAATTCCGGCCGGGTGTGATTATTTTATTTCTCAGCTGATTATTTCTGCTCTTTTGCAATCCATACTTTTTGGATGGTATATTCTTTTCGGATATCATTTTTTTAAATTATATGTCACCGAAATTTCATCCGGGAAAATAAATACAGGAAATAAAAACTTTCTGAAGTTTAAAATAACAGATAAAGAAATTGTCATCTATGTAGTTGCCATAAAAAAAACATACCAATGGATGAATTTATTAAAAAAGAAACACGCTTCTCAATTACAAAAAGAGATGCTTACCGAAGATCCGAAGAAATTTATCAAAGACAATTTCAAACTGGATCCGGACAAAAATGTGAAAATTATTGATAAAATAACGATTTCATTATAACTCAGTTTCTCAACAACTATAACCTCAAAAACGAACCTCATGGAAACTAACTTTAAAAAACCTGCTCAGGATGATAATAACGGAGTACTGATCTCCTATTACCAGCTAAGAATGTTTATCGGATTACTTGGATTTCTTCTTTCATTCCTTCTTTTTATGACCACCTATTTCCTGAATGATGAGCATCCGCTCAAAGTAAGTATCAGTCATTATTACTACAGTTTCGGACATATAATTTTCGTAGGAACATTATGTATTCTGGGTGGATTATTCGCTACCTACAGGGGAAAAGATAAATACGAAAATATGCTTTCAAATTTTGCCGGAGTAATGGCGGTGTTGGTCGCTGTATTTCCGACAAAATTTACTGGATATGGAGGAAATATTTACATTACTATAGATAAAGTGAATTACCAGGAATGGTTCAGCTGGGTACACTATATCAGTGCAGGACTGCTTTTCGTGTCTTTTGCTGTTTTTTGTCTCTATTTTTTTCAGAAAAGTGATAAAGAACAGGATGGTGAACCTGTTTCTGCAGAAGAAGCGCTTAAGAAAAACCGTAGAAACCTGTATTATAAATTCTGCGGCTGGGGAATACTCATCAGTCTTGCCTGTATTGGGCTCATTGCTCTTTTAGGAGATGATTCGGCTTCAGCGAATAAATTTCTAACTTATTCTACCCTTATTTTTGAAACCACATCATTGTTTTTCTTCTCTACCTCCTGGCTGTTAAAATCCAGTGAATTCTGGAACAAAAATATTCCATTAGTAACCTATTTCAGGTAATAATTGCCGATATATAAAGGGCTGAAGGTCTGTGTTTACAAAAGAATTTATCTATGATTGTGTTTACTTATTCTAAATAGGTGAAAAATGCGTAAATTTGTAAACAATTTATATTTATATGTTGACGAAAGAAAAGGTTCAGGATTTCCTTAAAGAAATAGAAGTAGACGATTTGGTGAATAATCTTCAGATTATGGGTGATGATGTTTATATTGACATGACTGCTCATTCGCCTGCAATGCATGAAAAGAAAAAACTGGAGGCTGCTATGAAACAGGCTTTTGCCAGTGAGTTTGGAGAAAACGTTCATTTAAAACTTAAAATCGTTTCTCCGGAGCCTAGTGAAATTCAGCAAAGTCAGATCAAAGGAAAACAAATTCCGGGAATTCAAAATATTATCGCTATTGCTTCCGGTAAAGGAGGGGTAGGGAAATCTACAGTTTCTGCAAATATGGCAGTAACTTTAGCTAAAATGGGCTTTAAAGTAGGATTATTAGATGCTGATATCTATGGTCCTTCAGTTCCTACCATGTTTGACACTGAGGGGCAAAAGCCAATTTCTGTAGAAGTGAATGGTAAGAATCTTATGAAACCTATCGAGAACTATGGAGTAAAAATGCTTTCAATAGGATATTTCTCTGGAGCTAATCAGGCGGTAGTGTGGAGAGGGCCAATGGCTTCAAAAGCATTAAACCAGATGATCAGAGATGCTGCATGGGGAGAATTGGATTTCTTACTTATAGATCTTCCTCCGGGAACAGGTGACATTCACTTGTCAATTATCCAGGAAGTACCGGTAACAGGTGCGGTGATTGTAAGTACACCTCAGCATGTTGCACTGGCAGACGTAAGAAAAGGTATTGCCATGTTCCAGATGGAAAGTATCAATATTCCTGTTCTTGGATTGATAGAAAATATGGCTTATTTTACACCGGAAGAGCTTCCTGAAAATAAATATTATATCTTTGGAAACCAGGGAGCACAATATTTAGCTGAAGATCTTGGAATTCCTGTATTAGGAGAAATTCCATTGATCCAAAGTATCAGAGAAGCAGGAGATGTAGGAAGACCGGCTGCGCTTCAGGAAGGATCTAAAATTGCAGATATCTACACAGAAACAGCCAGAAAAATGGTAGAAAGCTTAGTGGAAAGAAACAAAAGTCTTCCTCCTACTGAAGCTGTGAAGATTTCAACAATGGCAGGATGCTCACCAAAAGCAAAATAATAATAACTTTCAATACATTTGAAAGAACCAAATTGAACTGAAAAATATGGAAACAAACATAACGCACGAAGATACAGTAACAAGAGTAATGGAAGCTCTGGAAAGCATCAGACCGTTTTTGAATAAAGACGGTGGTGATATTGAGCTTATTGATGTGAAAGATAATCAGGTGTTTGTGAAACTTTTGGGTAACTGTTCCGGATGTTCGTTGAATTTCTCAACCCTGAAATTAGGAGTTGAAAATACCATCAAACAACATGCGCCAGAAATCGAAAAGGTAATCAACGTAGAGTAAAATTATATCTGAGATATTTTTAAAAAGACAGACCTCATTGAGGTCTGTCTTTTTTGCTTGAATATGCTCTTTACAGACTTTGAAATCTGTGAGAATTGTCCTTATTGTTTTACAACTTTATTTCCCACTCCGGTAAGAGAAACATCGGGTTTTCCTGATTTTGTTCCGGCAGTCCTGTAGTAGACTACATTGCCACCGCCTTCTATAGTTACTTTGTCTACTTTATCAATGTATACTTTATTGCCGGTTCCGGAAACAGCGATCTTTTTTGCACTTCCTTTGATCATTACCGTGTTATCCCCGCCTTCCACCTCAGCAACTCCTCCGTTGAGTGTATAATTGAGTTTATGACCTACACCTTCTACCTGTATGGTTTTATCATTATCTGTTTTCTCTACCCCTTTTGTAGATTCTGTTTTTCTGGATTGTGAAAAGGCAGTACCTGTTCCCATTAACAGGAGAGCCAGAATTCCTGCTGTCTTAATATTTTTCATTATGAATTTGGTTTTGTTGAGAGTAAATATAGAAATAAAATGATTTTTTCAGGCATTTCAAAAGTTAAATCATCTTAAATAATGAGTTTTTATGATGCCATTTTTTCAATGATCTTTTTTATCACTTTCAATACTTCAGTTGATTTTTCCCGGATGATTAAAGCATTTTTTTTATTTCTGATCAGATCTGTAAAATTATTATCTTCCGTATTGATGTCTATGATAAATGCTCCATATTTTATTGCTGTTTCCGCAATGGCAATCGGTAGGCTGGTGGCTCCAGAAGTTCCAACAATAAACAAGACACCACTATTTTTGGCGATTTTCAAAGCGCTAAATTTTTTGTTGGTTTTTTCATCATAATATTCGTCAAACCACAAAATATTAGGACGCATCCAATGTCCGCACTGAGCGCATGTTAGAAGTTCTTTATCATGATCAGTAAGATCTTCATCCAAATTCTTACCCTTTATTTCCGTAGGAAGCAACAGAATTTCTTTGCATCCGTTTGAACATTTAATTTCTCTGTTGTTTCCATGAATTTCATAAATTCTTTGGTTTCCGGAACGGCGATGAAGATTGTCAATATTCTGGGTAATGAGATGAAATCTGTCCTGAAGTTGAGTTTCAATGTCAGCAAGATCAAAATGACTTTGATTGGGAGATGCATTTTCAAACATCTTTTTTCTGAAAAGAGAATATTGCAGGACTTCTTCCGGATGTTGTCTGAAATAACGTAAAGTCCCAAATTCTTCAGGTTTATGAAACTGAGTTCCTTTTACCCAGATTCCATCTATTCCACGATAAGTGGGAATGCCGCTGTCGGATGAGATTCCGGCACCAGTAAGAAAGGTAAAAAGATTTCGTTTTTCTTTATGCCATACTTGTTGAATAATATTTTCTAATTGATTTTCCATTGTGTTATAAAAAAGTTTAAAACTAATGAATTTCTCAATAACAAAAAAGCTTCGGAAAAATCCGAAGCTCTAACTAAATAGAATGTATACTGTAATTTATGTTTACTTTACAATAACTCTTTTGATCTGTCCTTCTGAAGTTTTTACAATATAAACACCTGTAGAAAGATTGGATGTGCTTATGGTTAAGGCATTCTTTTCTTTTCCAATTAATTTTCCGGACATATCATATAATTCGTAATCCTGTTTTCTGTTAAAATAAAGTGTATTTCCTTTGTTGACAGGATTTGGGAAGATATTAAAGGTTGCCGGTTCCGCTTTTGTTTCACCGGTTCCCAGAGTAGGTGGCATTGCTACTTCATACATAGATAAAGTTCCACTGATCTCGTTGGCAATAATTACATACCCTTTGTTGGTTGTTGTATTTTCAGGAGCAATATAGATAATTCCTTCAGGGCCGTTGTCACCTCCGTAAGCTGAAGTAGAGCGGGAATGTTTATAATCGGTGAAAGTAGGGTTGTTAGGGTCTGTGATATTATACACCATAACTCCTCCTGTTCTTTCTAATGTGATAAAAGCATAGGTCTGTCCATTGATATTTCCTAATGCCACACCTTCCGGTTCTGGACCTTTTGCACGGCTTCTGTTTTTAACAGCATTGGATTCATTATCTGTATTGAAAATTAACGGCTGATAGGCTGCAATATATCTTTCAAACTGATCTCCACTGTCGTACACGATCTGTTTGGTATCCGTATTGAAAATAGAGAATGAACGCGCTCCTAAAGCTGCCATTTCTTCAAACTCTGCATCTCCGTCTGTGTTTCCAGTAGCAGATGAAACCCTGAATCTTCCCAGATTATACGAAGCCTTTAAAATACTTGAATTAGGGAAAAGCACAGGATCTAAAATATAGCTGTTTGCCCCCACAGTAGTTCTTTCACTGTATCCTGAAAGGTCTTTTTCATCTCCTTCGTTGGCGGTTACAATATAATGGGTATTTCCTACCTTATAATTCTGTACAGCATCCGGAACATAGTAGGCTTTTACAGGCCAATTGGCAATTAAAACCTCTCCATTGTTGTCCGAAGCATCAAAACCATTACCCGGTAGGTTCATATCTTTTTTACCTAATCCCCAGATTCCTGTGATGGTTTTGGTTGCCAGATTAATTTCAGCGACAGCATTATTTTCCTGAAGCGTTACCCATGCTTTCTGACTGTCAGAACTGATGGTAACATATTCAGGCTCCAGATCCTGGGAAAGAGTATTATTGGTTCTTACTTTTCTTAAACCTGTAGCAGTTAATGCCGCAAGTTGAGAATCAAAACCGTTGAAATTGAGAGTCGTTACATTACTTTGCGTAAGATTTCCGATACCACCTGAAATGTCAATGATGCTGATAGTTCCTTCAGGATCTACGGTGTAAGCATCATTAGGTTCTCCTTCATTCGCTGTAACAACTTTTGTTCCGTCAGGGGAGAAGGTAATCATATCCGGTAACGCTCCTACATTTACCTGTTTCAGGAAGTTTCCGTTAATATCAAAGAATACTACAGAACCGTTTTGCTGAGGATCAGTATTCGGAGAAGCGGTTGCGATGATTCCATTTTTTACCGCAATACTTGTGATACCGCCATAAGGAGCCATATTGACTGTTTTCACGACTGATGGAATGGCTGGATTACTGAAATCAATAATGTCAAAAACATCTGTAATGGAACTTATTGTGAATAAACGTTGTGTTGATGCATCATGAACTACAATTTCCGTAGAACTGTTATTATTTCCTGAAGGATCAAAACTTAGGAGATAATTCAGTTGGATCTGATGAGAAGGAACCGGCGCCGGTTTATCATTATCAACAATATAAACCGTTGCAGAATTGTCCCCTGAAATAGTAGCTCCGGTAGGATTTTCTAGGCTTACCACAAAATATTCCGCCTGTTGTTCTGCCACTGTGTCATCAATAATCGGAATGTTAACGGTATAACTCGTTGTAGATGGAGTGATATTAATAGTATGATTGGCTAAAGTAAAATCATTGGCATCAGCTGTACTGAATGGCGCCTGTTTTACAACAAGATTTACGGTAGATGTGGAAGGATTCGTGACATTGATTTTGAATGCAAGGTTTCCTGCATTTTCATTGACCTTAATGAAGTTTTTTTCCAGAGAAATTGTTGTTCCTGCTGTTGTGAAAGTGCTGGATGTAACGGCAGTAATCCCATTGTCACTGAAATCTTCTACTGTATTGGGTTTAAGTGCAACATAATAAGTTTGTCCCGGTACCAATCCTGAAGTTGGGATCACGGTGATAGTATTGTTACTGAAAGTCGTCGTAAAAGGAATTGATGTTCCAGCAGCATTTCCAAGACGAAGCTCTATAAGATTTTGAGCGTTAGAATTATTGATCGCAGAATTATCTGTTAATCTCACATTTTCATTAAAAGTCAATGTAGGATTTACAGTTGTAGAAGCGTTATTGGTATTATGAGCAGGAAGATAAGTAACTGTTGGTGGAGTGGTGTCCGCACCTCCGGCAGGAGTCGCATCTACCGTAAAATTATCGAAACGGTTGTTGCCACCGGTTCCGCCTCCTGTTGCTGAGAATTCTACCTTTAATTTAAAATTGGGATTGTTATTAGCTCCCTGTATGGCAGAAAAATCAAGAGTAACGAGCTGAGGGTTGGCATCCTGTGGAGTTACAGTCTGAAGCTGCACAAAATTAGTTCCGTCTGTTGAATAAGACCATGTCTGAGTTCCGGCTCCCTGTCCTGATCTTCTGGTGGTAAACTTAACAATGACATTGTTGTATCCTGTGGTTGGCAGATTAAACTGTAATCCTCCTCCAATTGGATTATTGAACCTTAAATGAGTTCCGGATGCATCCCCATTTCTTGCATTTAAGTTTTCATCACTAAAATTCTGTCCGGTACCACCAGCAAAATCTATTACACTTGTACCTCCTGCTATTGGAGTAAGAGAACCATTCACCATGGTAGAAGATGGTGTAGTGATGGTGGCAGCAGATGTATTATTGTTAAAGTTCCAGTAATGAATCAGTGTCTGTCCGAAAAGACCGCTCTGAAAAAAGAATGCGGCAATCACAGACCCTTTTAATAGGTAGTTGTTGATCATTTTTACTTTAATTAGTTAAATGCAAAAATGAACTTTATGTTTCGCAACTATTTTAATGGAATTTTAAGAAATGTTTAAAAAATAGGTTTGTTTCCGATAAAAGATAGAATAATGTTCAAGTGAGAGATTTGTAGGATGAAATTATTTCCCTGATTTCCCTGAAAAATTTAAAATTGTTCCTGATTTATTCCCTTCCAATGGATGTTTCTGCATATAAAAATATCCTGAAACAGCAGTCACAAGCAAGAGTACAAAAATAACCAGAACAATTCTTCTTAACATGTCTCTCATATCGCTAAATTTTTAATATCTCTAATTTCTAAAGTAGATGTAGGGTACCCTTTTTGTGTCACATTGATCATTGCTCTACCCACTTCCTGTAAAGTTAATGATTTTGATTGGAAAAAAATAGGAAAAATCCAAATAAAAGGTTTAAAAAACCATTTTACATTCAATTGACCCTCAACAGGTTTCATAAATCCGGGACGGAAATTGTAAGCACCTTTGAAATTCATCTTTTTCAAATCATTTTCGGTTCTGCCTTTTACCCTTGCCCACATCATTTTTCCACTCTCTGTGCTGTCAGTGCTTGCCCCTGAAACATAGTTGAAAACCATGTCCGGATTTTGGTTCAAAACAGCTTTTGCAAAATGCAGGGTTGTATCGTAAGTGATTTTGGTGTAATCTTCTTCATTCATTCCTATGCTGCTGATTCCTGCACAGAAAAAACAGGCATCATAACCTTTCAGTTTTTCATCATGAATGTCTATGGATAAAAAGTCCGGAACAAGATATTCTTTCAGTTTGGGGTGTGATTTTCCGGAAGATTTTCTGCTTATGCTGAGAATTTCAGAAACATGAGGATTCTCAAGACATTCCATTAAAACGCCTTCGCCTACCATCCCTGTAGCCCCTGTAATAATTATTTTGATTGGGTTCATTGCTTTGCTATTGATAATAGTGTGACGGATGGGGATGAGGTTTTACTTTAAAAATTCAGAAAAATTTTATTAAAAGATAAAAGATAAAAGATAAAAGATAAAAGATAAAAGATAAAAGATGTTGTCATTAAAATTCAATAGGGGTGGGTTTTAACCCACCTGATATTAAAAGATTCATCTATTGGCTTTAGCCAAAACTTAATAACAGAAAGAGAATATAGAGATTGCTTCGTTGCTTCGCTCCTCTCAATGACATTGCGGGAAATGGATACCAAAATAAAAAGCCAGTTCAATGGCTGGCTTTACAATATCGTTATTTGCTGTTACTTTTTGTGCTGTAACTGACTGTAAATATTATGGATTAATCCATCTGCAACAGATATTTTAGGAACAAAGATCCTGTTGATATCAGACCAGGACATTACATTATTGAAAATGCTCAGGGCATGTACCAAAACATCGGCACGGTCTTCTCTAAGGTTGTAATTGGTCATTCTTTCTTGTACAGAAAGCTCATTGAATTCTTTATATACCTTTTTCAGGTGGGACAAAGACATTGGTTTTCCGTCTTTGGTTTTGCTCATGGAGAATACTTTATTGATATTTCCTCCTGATCCAATGGCTACAATTGGTTTTTTACTGACGATATTTTTCTTGATTTCGTCCTTCATCTCTTTCCAGTTATCCATCGTAACCAGGTTGTTGAGAAGACGGATTGTTCCGATATTGAACGATTTTTCGTAAACCATTTTCCCGTTTTCGTAGAAAGTAAGTTCTGTAGAACCTCCACCAACGTCGATGTATAAGTAAGCGAATTCTTTGTCAAGACCTTCTGCAACATGATTTTCATAGACCAGTGTGGCTTCTTCATCACCGGAAATAATTTCGATGTTGATTCCTGATGTTTCCTTTACGATGTCAATAATTTCATTACCATTGGCAGCATCACGCATCGCACTGGTAGCACAGGCTCTGTAATGATCTACTTTGTATATTTTCATCAGGTCACTGAAGATTTTCATGGAATCAATAACCATTTTTTCTCTTTCAGGACCTATTTTTCCGATGGTAAAAACATCCATTCCCAGTCTCAGAGGAATTCTGAGAAGGTTGAGTTTGATGAATTCAGGTTTTCTGTTATTAATCTTAACCTCATTGATAAGAAGGCGGGCTGCATTACTCCCTATGTCTATCGCTGCTATCTTCATTTTTTGCTTGTTTTAGCTTTTAAATATTTATAGGTTTCTATTTGTGAACGGCATTCTTTTTTATCATTTCTTATATACTCGTTGCTGAGTTTTTTATCAAGAATTCTGGCTTTTACATTATCCCTAAGCTGAATGTCAAGAATATCTTTTAATTCTTTCTTAAGGATCTTGTCAGTGATTTTAGCAGCAGCTTCAATCCTGTAATCCAGGTTTCTGGTCATCCAGTCAGCGGAAGAAATGTACATGTCTTCTGTTCCTTTATTGTAGAAATACATTACTCTGGCGTGCTCCAGGTATTCATCTACAATACTTATAGCTTTTATTTTTTCTTTAAACTCTTTCTGGTTTACAGCACAATAGATTCCTCTTACGATAAGCCTGATTACAACACCAGCTTTGGCTGCATCATATAGTTTTTCTATCAACAGTCTGTCGCTCATAGAATTTACCTTGATGATGATCTCTGCTTTTCGGCCTGCTTTGGCTTCTTCGATTTCTTTATCAATATGGTGAACAATCTTTTCACGCATAAATTGAGGGCAAACTAATAAATTTTTACAAGTTTTCAAAATCGGAATAAAATCATCCTTCGGTTTTTTCAGCACATTGAAGACTTTGTTGATATCTGCCATGATCCCTCGATCGGCTGTAAGGAGCAGATGATCACCATATATTCTTGCCGTTTTTTCGTTGAAATTTCCGGTACTTACAAATCCATATTGGATAGTTTTATTATGGGCTCTCTTTTTGATAACACACAGTTTAGCATGTACTTTTTTGTTGGGAATTCCCACAAGAACAGTAATTCCTTCCGGTTCCAGCATATCTTTCCATTTCAGATTGGATTCTTCATCAAACCTTGCCTGAAGTTCCAGCATTACAGTCACTTCTTTACCATTTCTGGCAGCATAGATGAGCGCGTTGATGATTTTTGAGCTGCTTGCCATACGGTAAGCGGTGATCTGTATAGATTTTACATCCGGATCCATTGCTGCTTCACGAAGAAGATCAATCACTGGGTTGTATTTATGATAAGGGAAGGTAAGAAGCACATCTTCTTTTAAAATAACATCCGTTACTCTTTCACCATGTTCAAATGCCTGATGCGTAAACGAGCTTCTTTCCACAGGTCTTTCATACGTTTCAAAAACATCTGGAAAGTCCATAAAATGCTTGAAATTATGAATTTTTCCTCCCGGAATGATGCTGTCTTTTTTCGTTAAATTCAGTTTTCTGATAAGGAGCTCTAGTAGTGCTTTATCCATATCTTTATCAAAAACGAAACGGGTAGGCTTTCCTTTTCTTCTGTTTTTGAGTCCTTTTTCTATTTTTTCTGCGAAGTTGGTTCTGATATCATTATCCAAGTCAAGTTCGGCATCTTTTGTTACTTTAAAAGCATTGGCAGAAAATTCATCATATCCGAAATAAGAGAAAATGTGTGGAAGGTTAAAGGTAATCACGTCTTCCAGTAACATTACATTTTTTTCTTCCGGATCTTCCGTCGGCAGCAATACGAATCTTCCCACAAAACGGGAAGGAATTTCAATAATGGCATAATTACTGGAATATTGCCAATCTTTTTTTCTCATGGCCACTCCCAGATAAAGACTTTTGTCTCTCAGATAAGGCATAGGAGTATTTTCATGAAGAAGAATCGGGATCACATTGGATTCTACCACTTCATCGAAGTATTGTCTGACAAATTCTTTTTGTCCTGCTGTCAGGTTTTTGGCATTTTTAATGAAAACTTTATGATCAGCCATTTCAGTCTGGATCTTTTTCCAGGTTTTATCGAAATTTAACTGCTGTCTCATTACCACTTCATTGATTCTCTGAAGGATTTTGGAGGGCGGCTGGTAGAAAGATTCAGCAATCACTTTTTCCTTAAAATCCATGGCACGCTTTAATCCGGCAACACGTACTCTGAAAAATTCATCTAAATTGTTGGAGAAAATTCCGAGAAAACGTATTCTTAAATGTAAGGGAACTTTTTCATCCATGGCCTCCTGCAAAACTCTTTCATTAAAGGCAAGCCATGTAATATCTCGTGGATTAAAGTGTATTGACATTCTAAATGTGTATATTTTATCAAAAATAATCATTCGTAAAGATTCTTCCTCTATTTCTTAGGTTAAACTTTGATTAATTTTTAAAGGATAGTGAATTAAATTGTTTTGCTGATAACAAGTCTGTTGGTAATCAGTTGGTTTAAGTAAAATTAGAGTTATAATGATTTTACTGTAAATTACTCATTTATTCCATAATCTTGTTGTGAGAATGGTTATATTTGCGGACTATTTATACTATTTAGATGAAAAAAGTTTTACTATTGACAGCCGGCTTTCTGATGGCTAATGCATTTGGTCAGAGAGAATGTGCCACTGATTTGAAAATGAAGGAATTTTATGCAAGAAACCCTCAGGCTCTGGCAAAAAAAGAAGATTTACGAAATTATTTAACCAGTAAAAATGCCGCTGCCAGTACAATGGCTAAAAACGGTCAGACTGTGATTACAATTCCGGTTGTAGTGCATGTTCTTTATGGTAGCGCTGCTCAGAATATTTCTGATGCTCAGATTGCATCGCAGATTGCTATTTTGAATAATGACTTCAGAAAATTAAATCCTGATTTCAGTTCTGTCGTTCCTGATGCATTCAAGCCTTATGCTGCAGATATGGAACTTACATTTTGTATGGCAACAAAAACGCCTACAGGAGCTGCTACTACAGGTATAGAAAGAAAATCCGTTGCTTCAAATTTTGATTTTGCCAACCAGTATTATCTGGCATCTGGACTTACAGCCTGGGATCCAACTAAATATTTAAATATTTGGGTAGGAAATATGCCTAATCCTTATCTTGGCTGGGCTTATCTACCTGATGCTGCCGGTTTCCCGGAGGACGGACTTGCTATTGGCTATAAATATTTCGGAACTACAGGAGCAGCTGTGGCGCCTTATAATGGAGGACGAACTGCTACGCATGAGATAGGACATTATTTTGGATTGCTTCACCCATGGGGAGAAGATGGCAGTGTTTGTAATACGCCGGATAATGATGATGGCTGTGCAGATACACCTGCTATTAATGATGCCCATTTTGGTGGTAATGTTTTTCCGGATAATAGCTTTATGTGTAACACTACTGCAAATGGAGCCATGTTCATGAATTTTATGGATTATGTGACAGATACAGAAATGGCATTTTTTACGAATGATCAAAAAACAATCAAGATCAATACAATGGCGGGGCCAAGAGCGAGCCTTCTGAATTCCAATGCATGTGCATTCTTATCTGTAAATGATGTGGAAAAAGTAAACTCTATCAATCTTTTCCCTAATCCTACTACACAGTATATTTCAATTGCTTCTCCTTTAGCACCTATTAATGAAGTAGAGATTTTCAACGCTGAAGGAAGGCTTGTGAAAAAAGCATTTATTAAAAATGAAACAGACAAAATTGATGTGAAAGATTTTGCCAGTGGTGTTTATTATGTAAGAACTTATAATGGCAAAGACTTCGTAAAATCTATGAAGTTTATCAAAAAATAATGAAAATATTTCCATATTAAATGATACAAAGCCTCGATTTTATCGGGGTTTTTATTTTTATTGTGTCATTTTGTCATAATTCTTCGAATGGTACAGATATTGAGAAATTGAGAGTGTAAATTAAATTAAAAATAGAAAAAATATAAAATATTATGAGTAAAATAATTGGAATTGACTTAGGAACAACCAACTCTTGTGTTGCTGTAATGGAGGGTAAAGACCCTGTTGTTATTCCTAACGCAGAAGGTAAGAGAACTACTCCTTCTATTGTAGCTTTTACAGAAGACGGAGAAAGAAAAGTAGGTGATCCTGCAAAAAGACAGGCTGTAACGAATCCAACAAAAACTGTTTACTCTATCAAAAGATTTATCGGAACTCACTTTAAAGATGATGCTTCTGAAATCACAAGAGTACCTTATAAAGTAGTTGCTGGACCAAACGATACCGTAAAAGTAAAAATCGACGATAGAGAATATACTCCACAGGAAATTTCTGCAATGACTCTTCAGAAAATGAAGAAAACTGCTGAAGATTATCTTGGACAGGAAGTAACAAGAGCGGTAATCACTGTTCCTGCATACTTCAACGATGCACAGAGACAAGCTACTAAAGAAGCTGGTGAAATCGCTGGTCTTAAAGTAGAAAGAATTATCAACGAACCTACAGCTGCAGCGTTAGCTTACGGTCTTGATAAGAACCATAAAGATCAGAAAATTGCAGTATATGACCTTGGTGGTGGTACTTTCGATATCTCTATCCTTGATTTAGGAGATGGTGTATTTGAAGTATTATCTACAAACGGTGACACTCACTTAGGAGGTGATGACTTTGATGATGTGATCATCAACTGGATGGCTGATGAGTTCAAAGCTGAAGAAGGTGTTGAATTGAAATCTGATGCGATTGCATTACAAAGATTGAAAGAAGCTGCTGAAAAAGCTAAAATTGAATTATCTTCTTCTCCACAGACAGAAATCAACTTACCATATATCACGGCTACTGCTACAGGTCCTAAGCACTTAGTGAAGACTTTAACAAAAGCTAAATTCGAGCAATTATCTGCTGATCTTGTAAGAAGATCTATGGAGCCTGTTGCTAAAGCATTAAAAGATGCTGGTTTATCAACTTCTGATATTGACGAAGTAATCTTGGTAGGTGGTTCTACAAGAATCCCGATCATCCAGGAAGAAGTAGAAAAATTCTTCGGTAAAAAACCATCTAAAGGAGTGAACCCGGATGAGGTTGTAGCTATTGGTGCAGCAATTCAGGGAGGTGTATTGACAGGTGATGTAAAAGACGTATTACTACTTGACGTTACTCCACTTTCTTTAGGTATTGAGACTATGGGTTCTGTATTCACTAAATTAATTGAGGCGAACACTACGATCCCAACTAAAAAATCTGAAGTATTCTCTACAGCTTCTGACAACCAGCCGGCTGTAAGCATCAGAGTAGGACAGGGAGAAAGATCAATGTTCAACGATAACAAGGAAATCGGTAGATTCGATCTTCAGGATATTCCACCAGCACCAAGAGGAGTTCCTCAGATTGAAGTAACTTTCGATATTGATGCGAATGGTATCCTAAGTGTATCTGCTAAAGATAAAGGAACTGGTAAAGAGCAGTCTATCAAAATTCAGGCTTCTTCAGGTCTTTCTGACGAAGAAATCGAAAGAATGAAGAAAGAAGCTCAGGAAAACTCTGCAGCGGATGCTAAGAGAAAAGAAGAAGTTGAAATCTTCAACAAAGCTGACGGATTGATCTTCCAGACTGAAAAGCAATTGAAAGAATTCGGTGAAAAGCTTTCTGCTGACAAAAAAGCAGCTATCGAGGCAGCTCATGCAGAATTAAAAACAGCTTTCGAAGCTAAAAATGTTGATGACGTAAAAGCTAAAACTGAAGCGTTAGATGCAGCATGGATGGCAGCTTCTGAAGAGTTATATGCAGCGGGTCAACAGCCAGGTGCTGATGCAGGTGCAGGAGCTCAGAATGCAGGTGGAAACGCCGGAGCTGAAGATGTACAGGATGCAGACTTCGAAGAAGTAAAATAATAAATGTAAACACTAACATTTAATTATAAATCAACCCCGCAGTAATTTATTTACTGCGGGGTTTTTATTTAGACTGATATTCAGATTTTATACATCAACTTTTAAAGTTTTTTTTTACTTTCTAAAATGGTTTTGCCCCAATCATTAATATGATTTAACAAAGGAATAAATGATAATCCTAAATCTGACAAACTATATACAACTTTTACGGGAGGCTTTGTTCCAAATACTGTTCGTGTTATTAATTGATCTCTTTCCAATTGTCTCAGCTGAATACTTAAGGTTGTTTCAGTAATAAAAGAAAGTTCTTTTTTTAGTTCACCAAACCTTTTATCACCATTTTTTAAGTGACAGAGAATAACCGCTTTCCATCTTCCTCCAATGAAATCCATAACAAAACTTACTGCACAGGGATACGATTTTTGATCAACATTGATGTATAAAGTCTTACATTCTTTTTCCATCTTTTTTATAGTATCTAAATTGATAGTTATTTTATGCTAATAGTACAGGATCTATTTTTACACAATATTAATCAGAATAAAAGAAATAAAAAAATGTACCAGCTAGCACAAATTAATGTTGCCCGAATGATAGGAGCTAACATAGAAGATCCGGTAATGAATGAGTTTGTTAGTCATTTGGACTCAGTAAACAGATTGGCAGAGGAAAGCGATGGATTTATCTGGAGACTGAAAGACGATGAAAATAATGCTACAAGTTTTAATCCGCTTAATGATGAAAAAATTATTATCAATATCTCTGTATGGAAAGATATAGAATCGTTGGAATATTATACCTATAAGACATTTCACGTTGATTTTGTAAGAAGAAGAAAAGAATGGTTTCAAAAATATGGAAAGGCCTATTATGCTTTATGGTGGATTAAAGATAATGAATATCCAAGTATTGACGAGGCATTAAAACGTTTGGAATATTTGCAGGAAAAAGGTTCATCTTCCTATGCATTTAATTTTCAATCTGTTTTTCAAAAGCCATAGCTAAATATATAATGATAAAAGAGAACAACTTTAATACACTATAAATGCAGTATATTAAAGTTATATTGTTATTGTATTCTTTATATGAGGAATTAAATACATATATTTTTTTATTTTAAGTTAAAATAACTTAAACATTTTCAAAACTTACTTTTTATTTAGAATAATTATAATTAATTTTGCGATCTAAATATTTTAAGGGTGAAATTATCGTTATTAGCAGGTGCTGTTTTTCTAACAGCAGGCGGATTCCTGTCTGCCCAAAAAGTAGAAATTTTTCACAATGGACAACGCAAAACGGGAGAACTTGTCAGTGGTGGTTTGAAAGAATGTAAACAATTGCATAAAAATGGCAATTCTATGATTCTTAAAGGAAAATGTCAGATCACTTTTCTGAATGACAGTAATAAAGAAGAAACCATTATAATAAAAGAAGGGGAGGAACTGAATCTGCAGATTCTATCACCTAAAAGTTCATCTCGTGAAAGATCAGAAATCCGAATCGAAGGTGTACAGCTTACAGCAAGAAAAAAACAATTTTCTGAGATCGTTATTCAACAGGAAGCGCTTCAAAACCTCCAGTCATTTTCAATTGGTGACGTATTGCAGCAATTACCCGGTCAATATGTACAGCAATTTGACAATACTCAATTTAAAAATATTGTATTCAGAACCGCCAGTGGACCTTCAATCACAGGCTCCGGAACTGTTCCGGGAGGTGATGATTTTGGAAACAGGGCATTTGGAGTACAGTTGATGGTCAATGATATTGCCTTATCTAATAACGAAAATATGCAGAGCTATGATTCTGCCAACAGCGGTCCTTTTGGAATCAGCTTTAATACTTCTACCAAAGGAGGAAATTTAATGCCGGGACAGCCTAACTATGGGGTCGATTTAAGAGAAGTTCCTACAGAAAATATAGAAAGTATTGAAGTTATACAAGGAGTTCCAGATGCCAAATATGGAGATTTAACTTCCGGATTAATCAAAGTTACCACAACGGCGAAGGCATCACCATTACGATTGGATGCCTCTCTGAGAGAAGGCACTTATCAGGTTGGCCTTACCAAAGGTTTTAAAATTAATCAGAACAATGCCCTGAATGCTTCCGTTGATTATATGAATTCGCTTTCAGATCCCCGAACCAGTCTTGTAGGGTATGACAGAACAAATGTCAATCTTCTTTGGTCAAGTAATAAAAATGGCTTTAGAAATAAGCTTTCTGCTTCATTTTCTACCAATAGCAGCAAGGGAAAAAGAGACCCGGATGATATTGACGGAATGATTATCAATGTCGAAAACAAAAGCTTTTCATTAGGAAATAATATCAGCTATTTTTTTGCACAGAATGGTAAAAAAACATTCTTCAAATCAATCAATGTAGATATGGGGATAAGCTATGCAACTCAGCTTACAGAACGCAGATATTGGCTGAACCAGGGAGCCCGCCCTTATGGAAACTCTACAACAGATGGTGTTTATTATGCACCTTATACACCACCAAGTTATGAGAATCAGGCATTTTCGGATGGTAAACCTCTTAATATTTACACCAATTTTAGTATTAACGGAATAAAATTAACTTCTTCGAAATGGGCTCATAACTATAGTATGGGTGCTAACTTCCGCTATGGAGATAACTTTGGAAAAGGAAGATACGGAACTGCAGGTCAGTTTACTACGATAAATGCAGCCGGGCAAGGATCCAATGGGATGAGAGATTTTAATTACAGGGATAATGTATTTTCCAGTAAACAATATGCACTGTATATTCAGGATAATATTACCAAAGTCTTTGCTAATAAACACATTTTTAAAACAAATCTGGGTCTTCGTTATGATCTGCAGAATTCATATTCTACCTATTCGCCAAGGGTAAACACATCTTATCAGATGGGAAAATTTTCTGTGAGAGGAGGCTTTGGATTAACATCTAAAGCACCTTCACTCAATCAGCTCTATACATCACCGAGATATTTTGACTTTTTGTTAGGGGATTATCGTTTGCCTGGATATTACTCAGCGGCGATTATGCAAACAGTAGTGACTCCAGGAGATAATGCAAGCCTTAAACCTTCAAAAAGCTGGAAAACGGAAATAGGAGTTGATTACAGATTTCCTTTCGCAATAGTTAACCTTACGGCATATTACAATAAGCTGGTTGATGGTTTTACCACATTGAGTGTTCATAAGATTATGGATAAAGCCAAAGTGGATGTCAATATATCCGGAACAAACGTGCCTACTTTTGAAGTGGTAGGAACTGAAAAATTTAATTATCTCCAGAACAGAATTATTAACGGATATCAGTCTTCAGATAAAGGGTTGGAACTGATGGTCAGCTTCAAAAAAATAGAAGCTCTTAATCTTGTGATTGGTTTCAATGCCAGTTATGTAGAAACTTCTGGGCAGAAAGACGACGGGCTTTACAAAATCAGTGCGCCGGAGATCATGGATAAGGATTTCCAATACGGGATTTATAATGATATTAAAAATAAAAGATCCATGGCCAGAGCGAGTTTCAGTTTTGATTATCACCTGGCTTCATCAGGGTTAATTATTGGCCTGAGAACAGATCATTTTCTTTCAGACAGATCCCTTACAGGAATGAATGACATTTATCCGATAGGATATATAAAACATGATGGAGAAATGCAGATGATTCCTGAAAATGAACGTACCAATCCAAAATACCAGGGATTGTTCCTGAAACCTTCTGAAGAAAAACTTTCAGGGTTATATAACAAAACACTTCATAATGTTCATTTAAGAGTTACAAAAGATTTCTTAAGTGGTTTCAGATTGTCAATATATGTAAGTAATGTTTTCAATTTAAAAGCATATGATGAAAGAGGAAGTGTTTATGGCAACTTTACTTCTACTTCGTTCGGAGGAAATATTTCATACAGATTTTAATAATACTAAAAATAAAAATAATGAAACGATTAATACTATTGTTAATAGTTCCCGTTCTTACTCTTGTTGGATGCAACAGAGATGATGACTTTGGAGGAAATAACGAGATTAAGCCTGTTCCGTTTACTATAAATATTAAATACGATGCTTCCAAATATCCTTCTGTGGCAGATAAAGGAGTAGCGAATGTAACCGTTATTCTGAAAAATACAGCAACAGAAGATCAGATTGTTGGAAAAACAGATGCCAACGGAGAACTGAAATTAGATGCCGTTCTGCCGGGAAGCTACAGTGTTCAGGCTGAGCTTCAACTAAAGCAGAGTGAATATGAACAGCAGCTAGGGGAGGAAACAAGTTATGAAATTGTTCACTTCGGAGGTTTTGATGAAAAAGTAACCATCAATGCCAATACTTCTTCGAAATTGGTCAGAATTACCAGTGGAAACCTTGGTGATCTTGTGATTAAACAATATTATTATGCAGGTTCTGATAATAAATTAGGTGCCAATTTCAGAGATCAGTTTATTGAGATCCACAACAATTCAGATCAGACTATTTATGCTGACGGCTTATATCTGGTATTTCTGGAAGGAAATGTGAACAGTAACGTGACGACCTATACTTTATCCAACGGACAGTATGACTGGAGCAAAACTGCCGGAGGAGGTGCATCAGCCAATACAGATTATGTATACTCTAATATACTTATCAAAATACCTGGAAGCGGTAGTCAATATCCTATTTTACCAGGGAAAAGTATTATTGTAGCTCAAACAGCCATTAATCATAAAATGCCTTTCGATGATATTAACGGTACAGGAATAGCGATACAGGAACCTGACAGAACTGTTGACCTGAGCCATGCTGACTTTGAAACGTATATGGGAGATTATAATATAAGTATTGGTAAGAAGCCTTTTGCATGGGATATTCAGAATATTATGGTGCCGGATATGCAGGTTGCTTATTGGAGTATTGCCTCTAATGACTTAATCCTGAATGTGAATTCTATGCTGGGATTGGGAATTCTGAGAGCAACAGATGCAGAAGTGGCAAGCTGGCAAAAAGTAGCAGCTCCTAAAGCGCCTACCGGAACCCTGTTTTTGCAAATTCCTAAAAACTATATCATAGACGGAATAGATATTACAGATAAAGAGCAGAAAGTACCTAAAGATTTCCCTGCAGATATAGATGCTTCAAGAACTTTTATTGTTAACTCACAGGGGCAGGCTGAAGGGACTTTTAGCGGATTTTCTGTCATCCGTAAAACGAAGGAAATTATAAGTGGACGCGTGGTATTGCAGGATACAAATAATTCTGCCAATGATTTTGTAACGATTAAAGCAAACCCTAGAGGATATGCGCAATAATAAAAATAAGACAATTAAAGTTTTTCAATATGGTATGTTGGGATTAGCTGCATTAGGCAGTCAGTTTTTCCATGCTCAGACTAGTCATTTAGATAGTATTAATATCAGTTCTGTAGAAAAAGACATTAGAATAAATGATCCCTATATTTCATTTTTCCAGCCTTTGGATTTTTCTCGGACAACTTTTCAGTATTCTTCTGTAAAACAAAATTTTAAAAGAGTGCAGACTGCAGGAGAAACAGGCAGTTTTACGTTTCGGTCTGAAGGAGTTTATAAACTGAATAATAAAATTGCCTTATCTGGAAGACTTAAAGCAGACAAAACTACCGAAGAAGATGTTCCCTATATTCTGAGTGATGAAAGAACTACCAATTCTTCTTTTATCTACAATCCTTCATATTATTGGGTTCCACGTTCGGCAGGATGGCAGAAACAAAACTATTTTATCAACGGACAGTTTGCCTATAATCCTGTAAAACCTGTAATCCTGCAGTTGGGAGGAGAAGGAAGTTATTCCAAATCTTACCGTCAGAATGCAGATCCAAGACCGAAAGTAGATGATTACAAATATAAAGCTTTTGCAAAATTGGGTCTGAAATGGAAACAGCATGCCATTTTCGGAAAACTGAGCTACGTACATCATTACAAGGGAAATGACATCATGTTTGTCAATATGAAAGGAAATGTACCTGCAAATGACAGCATTTATATCCGTTATAATGAAGGATATGGTAATCAGTATATCGGGAATACCGAGTATAAAACTTCCGAATATAAATTAGGAGGTTATATCTGGGGTGGTGAATATGCTTTTAATAATGAGAATACCCATTTTTCTGCCGGATATGATTATAAAAATCTGATTGAACGTTTTTACAGAGTTTTTGAATATCAGGACGGCAGCTTTAACTGGCATAAAGACTATACAAAATATTCCGGGCTCAAAACGGATCTTCACAGTTTCTACCTGAATTTTTTAGGAAATTATAATGGTGAAAAATGGGCTTCCATGATGACCTATCAGGATCAGCTGGATACCAATTACAACTATCCTTTGGAGTACAGATCCTACCGTCTCGAGCAGAAGAATCTTTTCTGGCAGAATAGTGTGGTTTGGTTTAATCATAAAAATGAGGCATTTAAAATTCTTTTTGATGCAGCCTATGGAAAGAATCACGTGAAAGATGCTTCTGTAGTAATGGACAGGAAACTTTCCTTTTTCAATTACCGTCTGGGAGCGGAAAAAGAATTTGCTTTAAAACCTTCCCATAAATTAGCTGTCGGTCTTTCACAAAACTTGTATATTCCATTGGAAAAAGAATTCAATTATCAGCCTTACCAAAGCACAAAAGAGAATATCTTTGCAACTAAAATCGCTCAGCCGGACTTCGCTTATGATGCAACGCCTAAAATTGGTCTTAATTTTAACGCAAGTTATATTTTCGATCAGAATAAAATCAGGTATGAGCTGTTTGGAAGTTTTTCTCAAACCTGGCTGATGAACAGTACATATAAAAATCAAGTGGACTACAATGGCAGAGCTAATCATGTTGCCCTGGTAGGATTGAATGTTTATTATTAAAAAATAAATGAAAGACAGATATCTCGCTTTTCTGGCCATTGCCGGAATAGTATGTTTATTAAGTTATACTTCAAATGACTCTACGGGATATACCGTAGAAGAGCTTCGTACCTTATACAGCAGCGGAGATCAGAACAAATGGCCGGCTGCTCATTTATTTGATGAAGCGAAAGAAGGTTTTCAGGATATAGGACCCTTGTCTAAAATGAAATTTCCTGAAGATAATCCCTATTCCGAAGATAAAATGGAACTGGGAAAAATGTTATTTTTTGATCCGAGATTATCCAAAAGCGGACAGATTTCCTGTGCCAACTGTCACAATCCTGAAATCGGATGGTCAGATGGGAGCAGAGTTTCCTTTGGGCACGACAGGCAGACGGGAACCAGAAATGCACCTACTTTGGTGAATATCGGATATGCTAAAACATTTTTCTGGGACGGCCGCTCAGCGACTTTGGAGGAACAGGTGAAAGCCCCTATCGAAAATCCGGTAGAAATGAATCTGCATATGTCAATGGCAACAAAAAATATCAGGAAGATTAAAGGTTATAAAGCTTTCTTTGTAAAAGCTTTTGGAAACGGTGAAGTGACGGAAGAGAAAATTGCAAAAGCTGTTGCTACATTTGAGCGCTCTCTGATAAGTCCGCCATCAAATTTTGACAAATTCGTTACCGGAAAAAAAGATGCTT
>Ga0070682_100000340_pt1 | contig 32153 bp, 23 predicted proteins | sample KBSC63LmetaG_FD_64668 | JGI IMG/M metagenome (GOLD analysis project Ga0070682, IMG submission 64668) | Corn rhizosphere microbial communities from Kellogg Biological Station, Michigan, USA - KBS C6-3L metaG | ecosystem: Host-associated > Plants > Roots > Rhizosphere | place: USA: Michigan...
ACAGCGAAGCGGATTGGCGATTCACAATTGATCATTTATCTTTTCAATAGTGAATTTTTGCTTTGCAAAGTGAATGGTGAATGATTGCAGCCTGTAAAAGAAATTGACAAGCGAAGCGGATTGACGATTGACAATTGACCATAAAAAAAGCCTCATTACAATGTATGAGGCTTTTTTTATATAGCTGTAGCTGTTTTTTAACGATCGTTGTTGGATGTTTCTTCTCCAATGTTCCAGGTAAGACCGAAACGAAGTGTGTTATCCAAAGCACTGTTGATTTTAGACATATTGATCAGGTAAGAAAGATCAAGACCGAAAGAACGGTATCTTAAACCAACACCCGCTGTTGCAAACTGTCTTGCTCCCTGCTCTTCACTTTCATGGAAGTAACCTCCTCTTACAGAAAATGCATTGTCATAAGAGTATTCTAAAGCACCACTATACATGATACTGTTTTTGTTTTTGAAAGATTTTCCGATACCAGCCATTGGCCCTACATTCGGGATTTGATAAATAGGCTGTCTTGTATTGGGATCAATTCCTGCATACTCAGATCCGGGAACCAAAAGTTTTGAACCTTCCACAGAAATTCCAACTCTGTTCATATCATCCAGGTACATGTCATATCCAACCCCTAATCTTGCCATTGTAGGAAGATAAGATCTTGATTCTTCATTTCCTGTATAATCCAGTTTCGGACCTACGTTTTGAATTGCTAAACCAGCATTCACTTTACCATCATATCCTCCGATACTGGAGAATCTTGGTGAGGTATAGTATGCTGAAACGTCTACTGCGAAACTGTTAGCCGCTTTAAGTGTAGTGTCTGTGTTGAATCCTCCGGCTAAGTCTGAGCGGATAAATCTACCGGTAACAGCACCGGAGAATGAATCGGAAAGCTTCAAAGCATAAGCAACGTCAATTGAGAATTCGTTTGGTTTTGATGTACCCATTGATGCAATCTCTGTACCTACCAGCTGAGTAAGATCTACCTGCCCCATGTTGAAATAATAGATACTTGCAGAGATTGTAGATCTCTCTTCCTGCCCCAGAAACTTGTGGAACGAAGCATATAATAAGAATACATCATTGGTAAGTTTTCCCATGTAAGGCGTATAGTTAAGACCTACGGAAGAACTTGTTCTGCTGAAAGGATATTTAGCCGCATTCCAGAATTGTGAAAATGCATCCGGAGAGGTTACCACCCCTTGGTCTCCCATACCTCCCGATCTCGCATCAGGCGCAATTCTTAGGAAAGGAGCTCCGGTAAGAACTGGGTTTACTTTACCTAAATCTTGCGAATAGCCTAAAAAACCAGCACTCAAACCAAATCCTAAAAGCAGTTTAGTAGTTAAATTCATATGTTGTCTTTTATATATTATCAGTTTTTTATTAATATTATTGTCTATGTATTATTTAATTATTTCAAAAGTACCATTTTTTCTACAGCTGTAGCACTTCCTTTGCATTTTTCTTGATTTTGACTTTTTGCAAATATCTTAAAAATATACGTACCTTTTGCTACTGTTGACCCAAAATCATCTCTTCCGTCCCATTCTATTGCCTGACGAGGGGTTCTAAAGCCCTGTAGGAAAGGTTCTGCGACTACCGGTTGTGATAAAGTTCTTACCAATCTCCCGGTTATTGTATAAATTTGTACGTTCACATCCAGAATATCATCACAATTGTGCTCAAACTGAATATAGGTTTTGTTTGTAAACGGATTTGGCCAGTTCAGCGGACGGTTGATCGTCAGGTGTTGGTCAGATTCATCTTTAACTTCAAAATTTAACGTAGCAGATGTAGAATTATTGTTTATATCCCAAACTTTAAATGTCAATTGATGTTGTCCAATTGCTAAATTTCTGAAAGGGTAGCTTACATTTCCTTTTTGGTAGTCAGCAAGACTTGGATTTAAACATCCGTTTCCTTCTCCCGCACTATAAAAATCATTTAAAACAACTGTATTGATAATCTGTCCGTCCAGGTATGTTGTAATATCATGACCTACCCCTGATCCTGTGGAGTTGATTCCTGTGTCATCCGTAAGACAGGCAAGAAGCATTGGATTTTGGTTGGTAATTCCACCATCCGCAAAGTTGGTGTTATTCATGTACAGTTTTACTTTTGGAGGCTGGTTATCATTGATTCCATTAGGGTTGATATCACCTACCTGTACTGCCTGGTTGTTGAAAACATCCGTTGACTTATTGTCTGCATAGGCTAAAATTCTTCCCTGGCCCACCGCATAATTAATGTCTTTAGGAACATAGAATTCTGCAGTGAATACTCCGTTTACAGCAGTTCCGGCAGCTTTTACAATAGCACTTCCTTCCTCTGTATAATCTAAAACAGGGGATAAAATACCGGTGTTATTTAGCGTTTTCTTATTTAATCTCTTATCAAAAATATTGATGCTGACTCTCCCGTTGAAGGTATTGTTCAATGTTCCGTTTGGATTATTGATGTGTCCTTTTATTTTCACGAAATCCAATCCTCTGATCAGTCCCGGAACAGGAGTTTCAATATTATCAATGGTAAGGAGTCTTTGCGGTCTGCTTAATTTCATAGCAGGATCACCAAGGAAGTTTACCTTTAGGTGGTTATTGTTTGGCCCCTTTTGCTTTTTAGCAAGTAAGTGAGCATTTCCTAATGTATTGAAATCATCATTGGTTAGTTTAAATATATTCTGAGTGAATGTATTCGTAAAATCACGTCCATAATCTACACCAATAGCACGGCTGGAAGTAATCATTGTCGATGCACCTCCCTGCTTCATTTTGATAAACTGTTCTCCTACAGAATTTGTTGAAGGCTCATCCCATAACGTAAATTCACAAGTGATGGTAGAAACAAAAGGGAATCTGCTGTATACATTAGAGAAATTGTTGGCATTCTGCACCTCAGTAGAGGTTAATACTCTTTCCTGTGCCCAGCCATTGATTCCTCCGTGTCCGAAATAAAACAGATATAAACTGTTTCCGATTGCATTGGAAATAGCCTGATTTACCTGCGGATATCTTCGTCCTCCAGATGTACTCTGAGCGTTGAAGGCATCCATATATAATTTTTTAACGTTATATTCTTTCAATTCAAGCTGGCCGGGCTGTTCAAATATTGTAGCCAGACTGTTGTCCATTACATTGTGGAAAGGACTTCCTCCTTCGTTATTATCATCCACAACGAAATCAAGTCTCATACGCCAGTCTCCGAAAGGAGTCGACTGTCCTTGAAGAGAGTTATAATAAGCCAGCGTTTTATTAATCATATCTCCTGCTTCACTCGCGTTTGCAGCCGGGATTCTTCCCACAGGCAGATCCGGTAAATTATTTTCAATTAATAATGTGTTCTGCGGTTTGGTCATTACAATATAATCATCCGTTACAAATGAGGATACGTAATCTGAAGACTGCTCACTCTGATAGCTGGAAACAACATTTGAATTATTGGGAACTCTGTTTTTATAATCAAATGAAGCATCACCCAGAATAAATACATATTGAAGTCTGCCAAGAGGAGTATTGAGTTTGCTAACGAAATCTCTTATAGCCGTAAGATCTTTACTTCCGCTGCCGTATTCTTCATAGATTTTGTTGACATCTACAATTTCCACCTTATAATTATGAGCGGTCTGATGATAGTTGGCAAGTCTTTGTGCCTGGCCCATCATTTCAGGAACCGTCAGAATCAGGTAATCTATATTTTGTAAAGCAGAAAGATTCTGATTGGAAATTCTTCCTACAAACTGTGGACTGAAAGCCGCATCAGCACGGAAAGCCACAAATTCATTATTGAAATTCTGATCAGCTGCCGTATAAGCAAAGTTGAAAGCGCCGCCTCCGGCTTTATTCACTCTTCTGTTGGCATTGGTAATATCTGTTACGTCCCATACCTGCTCTATATTAGCAGCATTGGTAATACTGAACCCGTAATCTGTATTGCTTCCGCTTACAATGGAATAATCCCTGAAATTCATCTGTGAACCATTGAACGCAAGATTTTCTTTGTACTGAACTTCTACATAATCAAAATAGAAAGTTCCGTTAGGGTTTTTGGAAATATCAGGATTATAAACCATTGTAATCTGATTTCCGGTAAGATTGGTAAGCGTTCCGGTATAGGTTACAGGGTAGAAGGTATACTGATACGATGAAGTATCCGTAGGGATCGTTTGCAGGGGATGCGGATTTAAATTATTGATTTTAAAATCAATTGTATTCTGCTGCGAATTATAGGCTACCACCTGAGTTCTGTATCGTATAACATCACCAGCCTGTATAGGTGAGTTGGTACTAAGTGTCACTGTTTTTTCATTGCTGAAAGGAGTGTCCTCCACCCATGTTCTACCTACTTTCAACAGGTTTTTCTGATCCTTGTTGATCACCTGATAATTGTCGTATCTTGTAATCAGCTGGGCAGGAAGGTTTCCGTCAACAGTCGGAACTCTTTTTCCGGAACCTTTGTCAAAATTGATATAGTAATAAGAGTAATCTTCATATATATTTTTGACATTATTACTTCTTTCGCTGAATCGGGTATCTTTTCTTTTAAAACCATTTCCATTGGAAGTGTCATAAAGATTATATCCATCAGGACCCTGAGCGTAGAAAAGAGCATAATCATTATCGTTCCACACCCCGTCATCTTCACCTACTACCTGAATGGCATTCTCCTGTAAAGCTCCGTATCTTGCATCCTGGTTATATTCAGGAAGCATTACCCCTCCGTTTCCATAAATTCTGAAATTTTTAGGATTTACAGAGCCGGGATTGATTCCGTTGTCTTTTAAAAACTGTGATGTAATTTTGAATACGCCGGATTTGTCAACTTTTATTTTATAGAAGTTGCCGCTTGATAATGGATTGGCAGTTGTTCCTATTTTATTAACAGTCCCTGTAGTATTTACAAATGAAGAGGCTTCTGAAACATTAAACGAAGATAATCTCTGAACACGGCCTTTTACATTTTTAAACAAGGCAACACTGATGCTGGCATAGCTGTCTCCTTCCAAATTATAATAGGAAACATCTGCTACATCATAATCAGGAAGTCTTCCTTTGTCCAGTTCAAATAAATCCTGAGCAGGAACGCTTTCCCAGACAAGATCTGAAATTTTAAGCTGCTTTTCTCCGATTTTTTGCTTGGTTACTATAAAAACATTATTTTGGCTGAAAGAAAAACCCTCATTTTTAAAATTAGGAAGATTTAATTTTGTATCGCCAAAATCCTGAATTTTTGAACCATTCCATTCTATGGTGTTTCTTTGGGCGTAAAGTGTTGATGCAAAAGCGATTAAAGATAAAAGCGTAATTTTTCGTTTCATGTTTACTATTGAAATTGCTAAATTACAAAATAAATGAAAATTTTAGAATTAAATTGCGATACAATAAAATTAAATTGTTAACGTTTTTCAAAAAAATCAAATGTTTACTTGATTTATTGAATAATTTATTTTTTCTTTGTACTTTGAAAATATTTATATCGACTATGAAAAAACTAAAGTTGTTTTCATTAATAGCATTAAGTTCTACACTTGCATTAACCAGCTGTGGCGGATCAGGAACCAGCAAAGGTGGCGGTACCAAAAAATTTGTCAGTAAAACAGGTTGGAAACCAAACGAAAAACAAGGTTGGTTTTTTGCAGGAAAGCAACAAAAGCAGAAGGGGTGGCCTGGAATGGTATATGTAGAAGGTGGAACTTTTACAATGGGATTAGTGAAAGATGATGTTATGCACGATTGGAATAACACACCTCGCAGAATGCAGGTAAGTTCATTCTTTATCGGAGAAACAGAAATTACTAACTACGAATACCGCGAATACCTTACATGGTTGAAGTATGTATTCCCACCAAGTGATCCTAGTTTTAAGGAAATCTATAACGGTGCTTTACCGGATACCTTATTATGGGACAACAAATTAGCAAGAAACGATTATAATGAAACTTATCTGCGTTCTCCGGAATTTGATTACTATCCGGTAGTAGGTGTTTCATGGACTCAGGCAAACAGATACTGTGAGTGGCTGACAGACAGAGCGAATGAAAAAGCTTTGATGCAGTCTGGTATCATTGCCAAAGATTTGTATATCAACGAATCCAACAACCAGGGAGGGACTGCTTTCAACATGGATAAATTCAAATCGAATGATCCGGAAATGCAGGGATATATCAATGAAAAAAGAATGCAGCAAAAAACTGGTATGAAAACTACAAACCAGAGATTGCTTGCAGCTAACAGAGCTCCAAATTCTGCAATGGTACAGAAGTTCAGACTTCCTACCGAAGTTGAATGGGAATATGCAGCTCTTGGTATGGCGAAAACCAGAGAGTATAACCAATACTTAGGTAAAAAACCTGAAATCGAAAGATTAAGAGGTACCAAAGGAAGAGACAGAGGAATGTTCCTTGAAAACTTCAAAATGGGTAAAGGTGACTACTCAGGGATTTCAGGATGGAAGAACGATGGTTCTGCACAGACTTCTGACGTAAGAAAGTATCCATCTAATGACCTTGGTGTATATGGTATGTTCGGGAACGTTTCAGAATGGACTGCGGATGTTTACAGACCAATCATCGATGAGGACTACAGTGATTTCAACTACTATAGAGGAAACATGCCTCAGGCTATCGTAAGAAACGGTGACGGAACTTATAAAATGATCGACGAAGGTACTATCAAATATGATACTTTGGCTGACGGAAGATTAGTTTATAAAGGACTTCCTGGACAATTCGAAAGACAAACTATCGCTGATTACAGAAACTACAGAGATGGTGACAGACAATCTTCTTTAGAATATTACAGAGCTTCTGATTCTGCCGCAGGTTTCGATATGTACAATTCACCTAAACAAAGCTTTGTTGTAGATGGTGCTGGTAGAGTTAAGTTACAAAAAGATACCAAAGACAGAACTTCAGGAATTTCTAACGAGGTTAGAGTTGTAAAAGGAGGTTCTTGGCAGGATACAGCATATTGGCTGGATCCGGGACAAAGAAGATATAAAAATCAAAACAGAGCTTATGGTTGGGTAGGATTCCGTGTTGCACAGGATTCAAGAACTAACGATAAGGGTAGAACTAGAAGATAATATTTATCAAAAAATACTTATAAAAAACCTTCCGGATTTTCGGAAGGTTTTTTTATTTTTGAACCATGAAATCGCTTCGGTTAAAAAGTCTGAAATACTCATAAAGATTTGGCGATTGCATATGACCTCTAAAAAAAATATATATTTCCACATGAATATAGAACAGTTTTATCCTTTATTTCTGCAAGCATCAAAAGTGACTATTGATAGCAGAAAAATAGCAGAGAATGATATTTTCTTTGCCTTTTCCGGTGAAAATTTCAATGCTGCTACATTAGCAGAAAAAGCCATAGATGATGGAGCATTGGCTGTAATTGTTGAACTTCCGGAATTTGAAAACAGAGATAAAAATATTTTCTATGTTCCGTCTACCCTTGAGTTTTTACAGCAGCTGTCTATTTATCACAGAAGCAAACTTACCATTCCTTTTATAGGTCTTACAGGAAGTAATGGAAAAACTACGACCAAAGAATTGATTCATGCTGTCCTTTCAGAAAAATATAACGTACAGTATACATTTGGAAACCTGAATAATCACATCGGAGTTCCTTTGACAATCCTTTCTATTAAACCGGAACATGAAATGGCTGTGATTGAAATGGGAGCCAATCATCAGAAAGAAATTGAGTTCCTGTGTACCATCGCTCAACCTGATTTCGGGTATATCACCAATTTTGGGAAAGCTCATTTGGAAGGATTCGGAGGATTTGAAGGGGTGATTAAAGGAAAATCTGAGCTTTATGATTATCTTAAAAATAATAACAGAACTATTCTTGTTAACGAAAATGATCCTATCCAAGCCGATAAAACTGAAAACTATTCATCTAAAATTACTTTTGGAAAAGAAACATCAGATTATAATTTTGAATCTTTTTCCGCAGAACATTTTGTAGGATTGACTTATCAGGGAGTAAAAGCCATTTCAAAGCTGACAGGGGAATATAATTTTACCAATCTTTGTGCAGCAGCAAGTCTGGGACTTCATTTCGGAATCAGTTTTGAAAAAATAAAACACGCCCTGGAATTGTATACACCTACCAATATGAGATCACAGGTTGTGAAAAAAGAGGGCAGGACTTTAGTGCTGGATACCTATAATGCCAACCCAAGCTCTATGACGGCTTCTTTGAATAATTTCATCAGTTTTGAAGGCAGTAAAACCATTATTATCGGAGATATGCTGGAATTGGGTGATGAGAGCGAGAAAGAACATCAGAACATCTTAAAACTGGCTCAGGATCTTAATTTTAATGAAATTATTACAGTAGGAAAACATTTTAAAGAGGTTAATTCTTCAGATCTTGCTTTTGAAAACACAACCGTCTTAATAGAATATTTAAAACAGAATAAAATTCCGTCTGAAAATATATTGTTGAAAGGTTCCAGGGGAATTGCTCTGGAAAAAGTAATGGACTTTATATAATACAAAAAGAAAAAAGGAGGTTGAAAAGTTATTGAATAATACCTTCCAGCCTCCTTCTCCCAGCTTTTAGCCTTTAAGCTTCCAGCTTCTTCATATCCCAGAATTCCTGTACGATCAATATAATATTTTTAAAGGTACTTGGAAAAACTTCTTGCTCAATTTCTGATGTCGTTTTCCAGGCTACCTCGGTAATGCCTTCTTCTATTTGCGGTTTAGAAGTATCCTCTCTGTCAAAGTTCATTTCAAACCAATGGGTGCATTTAAGGATTTTCTCTCCGTTTCTTTCGATATAGATATGGTAAGTGGTATTGATGAATTTTAAAAGTTCAACATCACTCAATCCGGTTTCTTCTTCTATTTCCCGTACTGCAGACTCTTCTCTGGATTCTCCTTTTTCCATCTTACCCTTCGGAAGATCCCATTTGCCCAGTCTTTTAATAAAGAGAATTTTACCTTCAGGATTATTTACCAGGCCTCCTGCTGCTTCTATAATTCTGAAAAGCTTTTGGAATTCCTGCCATATTTCATCCAGATTCTCTCCATATACATTAAGTTCCTGCACAGAAGTATTCTCTAGAAGATCTAATGCTATTTCTAAGGTTGTGAAACTTTCATACCTGAGCTCTTTTTCAAGATTTTCAGGATATTGAGACACTAATAGCTTTTTTTCGTTGACAAAAACTTTATACATTTTATGGGAAATTAATTACGACTGAAAATCAAATAGTTATTTTTTTAAACATTAAAATTCAGAGTTTTTTACTATTTTTTATTACAATCACTCACAAATATATAAAATTGTCGTAAAAACTAACGATTAAATGTGGGCATATTTATCTGTTTACGTCTAAGTCAGAAGGAAAAATATACTCTTTATTCATTTGAAATATGAGGGTCAGAAAATATTTGAAAAAAATTTAATGAAGGAATTTCCAGGCTTGAGATTATATTTTAAAAGTATGTTTTAGTGGTGTGCCTTTGTAGATTTTTTTTTTAATTTTGCTAGAGTAGCAAACGTATGGATACAGGTTTCATCAGATTTATGAAAGCAAAATTACTCCAGATTTTATGAGTCCAGATATTGTATGATTAGAAAATTATGTAGTAAATAAAATATTGAGTAATAGTTTGAAGTATTTATGCACAAAAACTTTATACATTTGTAAGAGTTAAGAATTTAATTATAAAAAATAAAAAATGAATTTAGAAGGACGAAAGATTATTGTCAATAAATCATCTAAAGAACTTACCGAGTTGCTGAAATCACCTGAAAATTATAAAGATTTTATGCCGGACGGTCTTCAAAAATTTGAAACAAGAGATAACGGATTTAAATTTGGACTACAGGGAATGCCGGAAATCGCGTTAAAAATAGATGAAGTGGATGACCAAAAAGCTGTTTTAAAATCTGCAAGTTCAAGTCTGGACTTTACTTTAACAGCAACTTTAAACCCGATTAATGATAACCAGACTGAAGTTCAGATGTTATTTGAAGGGAAATTCAACCCGTTCATCAAAATGATGGTAGAAAAGCCATTACAGAACTTTATCAATACGCTTACCGATAAAATCGAAGCTTATAAATAATAAAAAAAACCTTCAAAATGAAGGTTTTTTTTATTTAAATATTTACTCTTTTTATTTCGAGGGTAGATCCTAAATAATAAAGTCACACAATGACTCTGTAGTTTGTCATAAAAAATAATATTATAAGTCTTCAATATCTGCTCGGTCTATATTATAATTTTTCAATAATAAATACGCTCTTTCTGATATTGCTAAACCATTTTTTTCCGTAATAAAAAAGTCATCTCTATTTGATTCTCCGTTTATTTTAGCCCAAAAGAAATTTGGAAGTTCTCTATCAGGATAAAGTTCTAAAAAAGTTTCAGATTTGGATATTAAAACCTTGTCAAAACTAACACCTGTCAGTTTTTCAAGTTCAATACCATCTCTAAGCTTCTCAGTTACTATGTAGCATGGAAAGGATTCTAAAATATCATTTCCTAGCCAACCTTCAAATTCATAATGAAGATTTTTAATAAGAGGAGGAAAAAAAGAATTATCCATTTGGGTTTTTTCACCCAAACCTCCAGCGACCTCTGGTTCAATAAGTTTATACATTATATTAATTATTTTAAAAATGAGACTGCTTTATAAAAGCAGCCTCACATAAAATATATTAGACCTTTACTCCTCTTCAACTAATTCTATAAATAAATCTTGTAGATTTTCATTAATTATTTCGTTGCTGCCTTCTGTAGTCAAAATAAAGTCCTCCTCAATACCATCAGCATATATAGTACCATCTAATAGGCCCAAGACGTGAGATACAGAATTAATTTCAACGACTTTTAAAAAGTTTAGAAATGCATCTTTTTCATCTTTTGAAAAATTAATATATAATGGGAGAATTGCTTTCCATACAGGATCTGTAGCCTCATTAGTTGTATCTAACAAATTTCTATACAAGGCTAGGTTTCCCTCAATAACATCTCTTTCTAAAATTTCTACTAATGTTTTTGCTTTCATTTATAATATTTATAATTTTTTAGAAGTCTAAATTTATCATTCATCATTATCTAAATATTGTTGTAATAAATCAAAAACATTCTCATTTTCCATGTTATAATATTTATCATCTAAGTCGTTTAACTTATCGAATAATGCTTCGTCAAAATCTACAATTTTTGAGAATTCTCTATTAAAGATTAGATGTCGAAACTTATCTTGTATAAAATATTCCTCATTGACAATGTGAGTTGCAGAATCTAATAAATCTGCTCTTTGAGACGCTTCTATTAATTTTAAATTGTTAATGGTTAGATAAGCAAATTGCCCATAAGAATTGAAGAAATATTGATGAAATCCACCATTTTCAATCTGCCAATTAAATAAAATAATAGAATAAACAACTTGCTGAGCCTTAGGTAATTTTAAAACATAATTATACCATACATCACAATCGTCTAAGATTTCTTCATTTAATCCTTTTACAGCTTCAGAATAAGCTTTGTCAATAATATTCTGCATTATATTTATTTGTCACAAAGTTTACTGATAGTACTTTTAAAAGCAGAGCATTGAATTTCAATGCCCTGCTCTCATACTTTTAATAAAATTAAGATTCAAGAATCTCTATTAATTCTTCGTCTTCAATCTGTTTTGCAAAATCCAGTGCAGATCTACCATTATTATTTTTAGATGTTGCATCAACTTTATGCTCCATTAATAATTTAACTACATCATAGTATCCACGCGAATTAAAAACAGCAACCCACATCGGATTATTACCGTATTGATCTTTTATCCCTTTTTCAATGTTCTTAGAGTCTAACAATAACTTTGTAAAATCAAAATTATTATAGGCTGTACTGTAATGTAGTGGAGTTTTACCATCTCTATCCAATTTGTTTACATCTATATCACAATATAAAAGGTAGTTAAATACCTCTGGAGAATTTCGTGTAATAGCCATATGTAAAAGATTTTGTCCAAGCTCATTTATAAAAAGGTTGACATTACTTTCATTTACAATTTCCCTTAGGTCTTCTAAATTATTAAGATCCACCATTTGAAAAACTTCATTAATACTATTTTTGTTCATATTTATGACTTCTATTTGCTGATTTTGATTCTGGTTGATAATTTTTAGGGTTTCTATATTCTTTTAAAAACTCTTGTTTTGTTATTTTTCCACTTAAATATTTCTCACGTAATGTTCTATATTCATGTCCTGGTAAATGCCCCATATCCCACGACCTAGGTTTTACTGCTTTGTCCCAAATAAGCTCTTCACCTGTATTTGGATCATATACTTTGCCATTTTTCTGTTTTGCAGCTTCCCAAACCTCATCTACTTGCCCTTTTCCATATGATGGTCTGCTTTTACTATAAGGCATTTTTAACATACCTTTCTCGGCTGCCAACATTTTCAAAGCATCATCACCATTCTTTGTTACAACCAAAAGTGGTAAAGCTGCGAGTTTCATAGGTTGGTTTTCCTGAGATGATAAAATCATTCCTATTCCTTCCCAGATTCCCCAGGGATCACCTGCACCTCCTACATATTTTATAGGACCATCAAAACATTGAGGACAACTCCACTTTTTCCATTCAAGCATACTTTGGGCATTCCATTCCTTCATGTATGCATTTACACGATTTCGCATCTGAAGTCCAAAATCTATTGCAAGACTTCCGGTAATATTGACAGCTGGAATTTGAACCTCAAGTTCCTCCTGGAAAACATCATGCTTGCTCATATAGTTGGCAAGATCATCCACCCTTCCGTCAAAAGAATGTTGGAACTCACGGATCTCATCAGTGTTATAGAATGTTACATCACCGTTACGATCCCTTACATACATTCCTGTTGGATCTGAAAACGAAATAGGATTATTAGCCGCAAAATGATTAGGTGTAAGATCCTGATAAGACTCTGCAAGCATATCTATTCCTGCAAATCTACCTAGATCTGGCAGATAATTTCTCCAATCCATAGCATACAAGCCCGTTTCCTGAAGTTCTACACCGTTATACTTATAATTTTTATAGCTTCCCTGCCCGAAGTAAGCATTTCCGGTCTTCAAGTGATTCATCCCGAAAGGATAGTAATCATTGGCATCCGTAATTTCAAGAGCGCCTGTGCTGTTTCTGGCGAAACTTACCCTGGCATTTCCAAGGTGATCATTGTACTGGTAAATATACTGATCTTTTGTATAATCATAAAATCCTTCTGCTGTTGGGAAAAATTGCAAATCCGGAGCCTTGGCAGCAAAAGAAATCCGGGCATCACTTATAGAAAAAGCCTCTGGCTGCATGGCTCTTTTAGAAAGCATTTCAGTTTCTCCTCCGGTACCTGAAGATTCTGTTTTAGAATACTGAAACCCATCCAGATAATCCACCTGGGTTGTCTGTGTTGTAAAACCATTAATACCTGTAATAATAGTGGTATTATTCTTTCTCAGTTTTGTCCCATCTGCACTGTACTTGGTATCAATGATAAGATCTTCAATTCCATTTCTGTTCAAATGCAGATACTTAGGAAGATTAAGGTAATTATATACAATCTTACTAATTCCCTTATCCGGCATATCCGCCATATTCCCATTCTGATCGTAATGTATTGTTCCACCGCCACCTTGGTAACCTGTAGGGTTATTGGCAAGATCATTAATATTGGTCAGCTTATTATCACGTGGTGCGTAGATATATTCCAGATTATCAATAACAGTAGCGGTATTACTTCCAGATGGAGCAAGGGAAGTCCTGTAGAGTTTTTTGATATTCCCGTTCTGGTCATAGTCCAGAGACTCTGTATTTTCCTTGCTGTATGGATTGTCAGGATTCTGATAATATCCTGCCGTTAACCTTTGCAGGGGATCATAGGCATATCCATATCTTTTGGGAGTTAAAGGAGGGTTTACTCCAATGGTTTCAACCGCCCTCCAGTCTATTTCAGCAATACTTCCGTTATACTTTGCTACTACATTCTTTCCTGGAAACAACACACTATCCGGATTATTTATTCCATCTTTTTTGTTATATTTTATTGTGTAAGAGAATAGCTTCCCTCCAAGATCAGCATTGGCCATCTGGTCCTTATTAATACCTGTAAGCCAGCCACGGATATTGTAGGAATAATCAGTACTCTGGAGATTATTTCCTACCTTTTTATTAGCCAGCTGAGAGAGTTCATTATAGGTATTCTCCGCCAGTAGCTCTTCAGGCCTGTCATTTACCTGATGATAATGCTTCAAAAGCCTGTTCTGATCATCATATATAAATCGTTCTTTTGTTGTTATCCCAACCTCTCCCGGTTTTCTAACATGATTCACCTGGCTTTTCTGTATTACACCTGCAAAATCAATCTCGGCTTCTGTTTTTGTGTAACCACCAAGGTAATTAACAGAATGCGAGCCAATAGTTCTTCCTTTGGTATCATACCAGATATAATCTTTTGTCCAATTATCATCATCAATATTCTTTGTATAAGAAGCTACAGGCAGGCTCTTTGTATTGATGGCTGTATTGGGAGAGTCCTTCAAAACAACCTGGTCAGGCGTCATAATATACGAAGGTATTGTAATACCACTTGGCAGAGACGGATAAGTATCATAATAATTGACACTCAAAACCGTCATGTTTGCCGTGGGGAAAGCATTCTTTGTGTAATAAATATCCAGACCATTCAGTGTAAATGAAGCTGAACTTCTTATTTCATTATTTCCCGGATTAGCAGACATATTATCTAAATCAGTCTGCATATTGATTCTGGAAGATGTACTGGCAAAGAACCCAGTATAAACTACTCTTCCGAATTTGTCATATTTGGTAAAGAGCCAGCCTTTGGTTCCAAAATTATTATTAGTGCTGGCCAGTACTGCATCCTGTGTCAGAACAAGACGGTCTTGCTTATCATACACAAAATATTCCCATCCTTTACCCGGCAGTTTTTTTTCTACAAGTCTTCCTAAACCATCATATCGGTATTGATAGCACAGATTATCAATATCAGCAGTAGAAAGACTTGTAGATGCAGAAGCTAATGGTGGAATAACATAAACGAGCTGATTAAAGTTGTTATAAATGTAATAGGTATCTATATTTTTACTTCCGTCGTTTTTTCGGATAAGAACCGCTTGCCCTTTTCCGTTTTTATATTCAGTTACTGTGTTTGCATCTTCATCTGTTGCAGATGTTTTCATAAGACTGCTGATCGGGTAAAAATTACCGGTATCGGATAAAGAAGATTCCGTACGGTTCTCTACCCAACTGGAAGTAAGGGTATATTTTTTTACTTCCTTTACAGTATTATTGGTATTGTAATCAAATGTTGCAGGCTTATTGCTCCAGTCTGTTCCTGTCCCAATACTCTGTTTCAGTCTTTCAAGCGGAGAATTTTCAACAACTTGCTCTGCATATATTTTTTCAGTTCCATAAATTGTAGAGGCATTATTTAACGGATTGCTGTAAATCATTCCATTCTGTGTTGCCTGCTGAGGTACCGGAAGATAAGATTTTGATATTCTTCCATACTGATCATATTCAATATGGTTTACTACATCTTTTTTAGAGGGACTTCCTTTAATATCAATTGTTTGAAAAGGTCTTCCCAAACCATCAAAGTATTGTACAATTTCTGTTTTTCTGACGCAGTCAGCATCAAGACAGGTTTGGATATATACATAATTTTGCGTATCCGTCTGTGCATGGAGCCCCGCAGTAAATAAGAGGATACAAATTAATATTATTATTTTTTTCATCATTCTTAGTTTTTATAGTGGTACTTAAATTCTCTAAGCTTTTTTCCATTCATATCCATTACCTTAAGCAATCTGTTGGCATTGTCATAGACATTTACTTCCCTCATTCCAGAAGGAAGGGTTGCAGAAGTTATTCCTACAAGAGGATCATAAGTATAGGTTGTTACCTGAGCATTGATAAGTTCAGGTGATCTTCTTAAATTATCCAGTGCTGATATTAAAGCAGGTTCATTTACCGGATTGTCATTATCCTGATTGGACGCCTCAATCGCAGCAGTTACAGCAGAGAGGTTCTGTATTTCAGCATAAGTACTACCAACGATCACTGCTATTGGCAATGTTTTATGGTATCCCCAGATCATTACAGTAGAAATTCCGTTTTGAGATTTAACCTCTCTCACGTTTCCAACTTCGTCATAACTTTCAATAGATCCTATATTTTGTGTCCCTTGTGTTTGCATATTGTAAATGATTTTTGAAGTCGGATATACAGTGGCAGGATCTTCAAATTTTGTTTCGGATTTTGAAACTAACTGCCCGTCTTGCAGCATCTCTGATTTCAGAGCTATTCCCAAAATATTGGCATTTAGAAGTTTCTGATTATTCAGATCTTTTGGATAGTAAATATTGGATTCTGTAACAGATCCTGAGAAATCTTTCGCGATTTGTTTTGTGAATAAATTATTATCCGGTTCAAAAAATTTCTGTTGGGTAGATTCTAATATATTACTCCCATTAACTGTAACCTGATTGTTACTATTCATAGATTTTATCCATAGAAGCTTTAATGGCTTATTCCATGAGTCAACAATATTATTATAAATAATGTATTCAGGATTATTCTGGGTTTCAGTCTTTTCCACAAGTTGGTTATTTGCATCAAACCATTCTGTTTTTTTTGTCAGCCCCATTTTCTTAATTACATTATTATGGTCAAAGGAAAATACTTCATTGTCGGGATTAGAACCAAAAGCCGTATCAATTTCTTCAGGCATTAAAAAGGTATATCGGGTCGAAGTATTTTTTATAGAATCTGTTACTTTTACGTTTTTGTACAAAATCATTTCCTGATCATTTCTGAAATCATCACCCTCTGAAGTTACATGCCCTGTATAAGCAACATCATATAGTGGGACATCCAGATAAGAAACTCCGCTTGATCTGGATGGATCAGTGAAAAGACCATAATTAAAATCCAAAACCTTTACAGGTAAAGAAGAATTATTCTCATAAGTTCTTATTTTGCTTATTCTTCCGCCTTTGGCGTATCTGAAATTTCTGCTTATTTTTTTTACTCCAAAAATTTCTGCTTTCCCATATACATATACCCCAACATTCAGTATAAAACTGGTATTACTTCCGATTTTCAATTCCTTTACGTTCTCGCATTTTGCTAAGGTTAGCGGATTTATATAGTTACTTCGACTGATTGTATCATTTACCAGACTTGACTTCTGGATTTTCCATCTAAATTCATAACTCGGATGGGGATAACTAGTTTGATCCAGATAATCATAACTCATCTTAATTAAAAATTTAGAATAATTTCCAGGATTGTTAATCGTAAAAGGATATAATTTTACAGTTTTAGTACTAAAGTTTATTTCATTTAGCTTAACGATCTCAAAGTCTGAATAGTTATTTTCAGCAGTTGTAATACCAGCCGAGTAAGGTGTGATTTCGTAAGTATTGGGTTCATAATCATACTCCGTTTTCCCACCCGACGGAAATGTAACGGATTTTAAAAAATCTGTTTTATAGTTATGGGGATTGATACTTTTGAATGAGTAATAATTGTCATAATCAATATAACAAGGATCAAATGTATTGTTATAGCCATACAGGTCATAAGTCGTGTTATAGTAATTAATTTCCGGACTATGATAAGTAAAGCTGTGTTCATTGAGTTCACTATTATTTTTATCTTTTTGAATGATCTGATGTAAAATCCTTTTTCCTGTGACTATTGAGGAAGCATATTCAAATGAATATTGATTAATAACCTGACCTGCTTTGTTTTTTAGAACAATATTGCCCAGTAAATAATTGTCTTCATTAGAAGACTCTAATAGCGGTTGTTTCCCGTAATTAAAGGTAATATTTCCAATATTTGTAATATTGATTTTGTAAAGTTTATTCTTTACAATCTGTTTTCCGTCAGTAGTAATAGTTTTCGTACTGACATCATATTCATAATCTACAACAACATTGTCTTTTTCATCTAAAATTTTGGTAAGATAAAAAGCACTCGTATACAAATTTTTCTTGGCTGGTGGATAAAGTCCAGCACCATGTCCGATGGGTGAAGACTGTGGATCTGAGAATGTATATCGATAAGAAATGTTCTTTTTATCAAAAACATACTTAAACCCATTTTCATCAATTATCTTAAACCCGGCAAAAATGGAATCTGATTCTTTTTGAATAATGATTTTATTTTTAGAGGGATAATCTTCAACAGCTTTTATGCCTCCGATACTACTATCATATTTAATATAAAAACGGCCTGATCTTCCTGGAAAATTATATTGATATATATTGTTAGTATGATCGTTTAGTCCTAGGTTAAGAAATTTTGTGATAACACCTCCTGCCATAATATTCCAGCCCAACCCTGTATCTCCAACCATATTATGTATTGATACATTATCGGTATTGTAACTAAGTCCTACATTAATATTAAGATCTTTTTTATTCGTTGGAACATTTAAAAGAGGGATCTGTATATTTGTTTTTCCCTTTGAATAATCAACTTCATAATTTCTTTGAAAAGACTCTTTCTGGTATTGGAAAACTTCATTTTGTGCAAATAATTGTATATTACCTAGCAAAAAGAACGTCAAAATCAATTGAAATAAATTTCTTTTTTTCATCTCGTTTATTTTTTAATCAGTTTGGCATTCGCCGTTTTATTGGTATCAGCTTTTATCGTCACCAGATAAGCTCCCTGAACTAAAGCCTGGGTATTAATCTTAGTTACTTTATTCTTTGTTTTCACATTTTGAAGTTGTCTTCCGCTCATATCATACAAAAGAATATCTGCTTCTTTGAAATCATTGAAGCCTATTTCGACATAAGCATAATCCGAAACAGGGTTCGGATAAATTTTGATGTCGTATTTTTCGATTAACTGATCCACTTGTTTATCTCCAATCTTTACAATTTTCCAGTTTTCTTTACCCAATTCTTCTGCACTTGTTCCTGCCAGAATAATGGACCCATCTCTGTTGAGTTTTAAATCGGAAAGCCTTTCTTCCTTCTTTCTGGATTCTCCTTGTACATATTTTCGCCACTGTTCATTTCCATTCTGGTCAAGGTATAACAACCAGAAGGTTTCATCGTCTGTTTGTATTCTTCCTTCTGCTTGGGTATAACCTCCTAATAAAATTCCTTTGGAAGATTTATCGTCTGCAGAATGTAGAACACTCATTCCCATTAAAATATCCCTGTTTTTGAAATTGTAGGATTTCTGCCACTGTTCTTCTCCTCTTTCATTTAAAGAAATCAGCCAAAGATCTGTTCCTTCTTCAATTCCAACCGTTTTATTCCCTGATCTTTCTGATCTGGATTCTCCACCAATGATGAAACCATTTGAAGTTAATGCAAGAGTTCTGATATGATCATCACCTTTTCCTCCAAAGTTCTTTTCCCATTCTACTTTTCCGTTTTTGTCAAGCTTTACAATCCAGTAGTCGCCCTCGCCAAAGTTTTCAGTTTGTTTCGAGTTTCGGGATGCGGGATTCGAGTTTTGAACGTTTGACACAGAACCCGTATCTCGCATCCCGGAACCCTTTTCAGACCCCGAAACACGAACCTCGGAACTTCTTGAATAAATTCCCAGTAAAGCTCCACCATCTCTCGTTGGAATCATCTTTTCTACCTCATCTAAACCTTTTCCGCCTAAAATTAATTGGAAGAGTTCTTTTCCGTCTTTGTCCAGTTTTGTGATCAAAATGTCTTTTGAACCATAACCTTTTGCAGCATTCTGTACGCTGCCAGCAACAAAAAAGTCTAAATCCGTAGTTTGGATAACCGCTCTTGCTTCTTCATCCGAAGAACTTCCCAACGTTTTCTGCCATAGTTCATCCCCGAATTCATTAATTCTAATAAACCAGATGTCTGAACCTCCTTTCGAATCATCTTTCTTATCTAAACCTTTTGAAGAATAGCTGGTTCCCGCTAAAAGAAATCCACCATCCTGTGTGGTAACAGTTGCAGACAGATAATCATGGTTAGACCCTGAAAAATATTTTTCCCAAACTCCTTCTCCCTGCTGGTTCAGCTTCACAAGGTGAAAATCATAACCGTTGTTCTGTTTGCTACTTTGTTGTAATTTATCGCTCTGAATTGAGCTTCCCGTGATCAGATACTGCTGATCGATTGTTGTGGTAACCTGGCTTAAAAAATCCTGAGTGGAGGATTTGATGTTTTTTTGCCATATCACTTCCTGAGCTGACATGCTCAAAAATGTGCATAAAGTAAATGCACTTAGATAATTTTTTTTCATAGGCTTGTGCTGTATTTGAAAGGTCAAAAGTATTATTATTAATTTATAGGCTTACTCCGTAAAAACCCCATATTTTTTATTCATTTATATATATTGTTTTCAATGTTAACTATATTGCATCTATATATGCATAACGACAAAATATGTCGTTTTTCTTACCTATTCAAATTATGCTCAACTTTTTGTTTAGGTTTCTTATGTTTAGCAAATATATGGAAATGTAGTAATATAAGATTACAAAAATGTAGTATTTAATGATTCACTTTGTGTGAGTGAAATATATCGACGAAGATAAAATCTTAGAATTAAAAGAAAGGATACCTATTGAAATAGGTAACCGAATAAGAGTATACCGTGAAAAGAAAAAGCTTTCACAAACGGAACTTGCTATGATGATAGGGAAGGATAGACAGTATCTTTATAAGATTGAAAAGGGAAAAGTTACTTCCAGTATTTTCACTATTTCCGTTATAGCTTATGCACTTGATATTTCATTAGCCGAACTAGTAAATGAAATATCCCTATGAAAGTAGGTTTTTCTATACAATTATTCCTGAACAGTGGTCATGAGAACTTCCTGTAGCGGAGGAAAGTACATTTACTTCATTATTGATCTTTAAAACTCCCATAAAAGCGAAGATCAGAGCTTCCTTATAATCGATGATTTCTTTTTCAGGGATGATCACTTCAGCTTGTGTTTTTGATCTTATTTTTTCGATTAAAAATGAGTTGTAAGCTCCTCCTCCGGTAATAAGGATATGTTGTATATTATTTGTATTGATAACATTGGCGATCTGTTGTGCGCTATGTTCCGTAAAAGTGGCAAGGGCATCTAAGATTTCAATATTTTTAAGAATCGGAAATATATGCTCATGACACCATTCGATTCCCAAAGATTTTGGGTGTGAATGCTGATAAAAATCTAAAGCATTAAGATCCTTCAGTAAAGCTTCATTTATTTCTCCTTTTTGAGCAAGCTCTCCGTTTTCATCAAAACTTTTGTTGATTTGTTGTGCTAAATAATTCAATACAATATTAACCGGAGCAATATCAAAAGCGATTCTTTTTCCGCCTGAATGTAAAGAAATATTGGAAAATCCACCAAGGTTTAAACAGGCGCTGTACTCTGAAAAAAGTAATTCATCACCTATTGGAACCAGTGGGGCTCCGTTTCCATTCATCAGCACATCCTGACTTCTGAAATCATAGATAACGGGTAATCCGGTTTCCAGCTTGATCGCTCTGCCGTCTCCAATCTGAAGGGTAAATTTTCGCTTAGGTTGATGGAAAATCGTGTGGCCATGAGAGGCAATCAGACTGATGTTTTCAAGCTGATGTTTATGAATAAATTCTTTCACCTGCCGGCCAAGGTAAAAACCATATTCTGAATTCAGTTCCAGTAAATCTTCAGCAGAAAGATGAATAGAGTTTCTAAGTTTGTTTTCCCAATCCTCAGAATAGGAAATTGTCTCGGCTTTCAGGATCTGAAAAGTCCACTTGTCCTGTTTTTCAAATTCAGCAAGACAGATGTCCAAACCGTCCAGACTTGTCCCGGACATCAGTCCAATAGCCAGAGCTTTCATTATTTTTCGGATTATTTTTTATTCTCAGAAATTCTCTTTGAACTGAAATCTCCTGAGTTGTTATAGAAAGTATATTCAGAAAAGTCATCCTTTGCGGTCATTCCATTGGCTCCTACCAGCGTAGAACCGTCTTCCATGGTAACATATACAGTATCTTTGGTATAGATTCTGTTTTTTCTTTGATCCCAGTAAATACTCTGCATGGCAAATCTCTGACCTTCATTGGTTTTTATCCTTACGTCACCTTTGGCTTCATAGAATTTTTTGTACTCAAAAATGCGGGCGTATTTAGCTGTAATCCTTCCCGGAACCTTAGGTTTCTTTTTATCAAAAAACTCAATATCAATTCCTTTTCGGGCTACTACATAAGGGCTGTCGATCAGCTCATACTTTTCGATGATGGGTGCTTTGGCTTTTAAAGTGACAAAGCCGGAGTCACGCTGTATAATATTGGCGTTGTTGATGATCTGTGAAGGGAAATTTTTGCTTTGGCTGCCGTTTCTTTTGGTAAGATCCTCTTCACAGGATGTCAATATAAAAAATATAGCACAACTAAAAAGGCATGCTATATTTTTATATGATATTTTTTTTGAAAAATTCATTCTAGTTATAAAGAGTCTTTCTGAACCATTTGTCAGCAAAATTAAAGCCGATTTTCAGGTTGACGAAGTTCTGATTGATCAGGTTATTTTTAAGAGTTCCTCTTTTACCTACTTCCAGTCCTATTTCAAGACCACTCATTCTTGTGATACTACTTGTTTTGAATGGAAGCATTACCCCGGCAGAAATACCGAATTTGTTGATACTTGTTCCTTCCAGTTTAAGGTTTCCTCTTTCGTAGAAAGCTCCATATCTGTAGATTACTCTTGAGAAGTAGCTTCTGAAGTTGTTATAGTTAGGTAAGTACCATCCACCCGCAGAAACTCTGTACGTGTCCTGGAAGTCAAAGGTTTTACCGAAATAAGAGATGTCTTCTCCTTTTTTATAATCCACCTGTCCTGATAGGAACCAATGGTTTTCACTTCCATATCCAACCCCTACGGATGCCTGTAATGGAAGAAGGTTTTTAGATTTTGTTTCCTTCTGTTCTATGATTGTCTCATAAACCTTATTGGTTTCCTGAGCATCAGAATATCTGTAAGTACTGTTGACATACTCAGTAGTCATATTACTGGTATTCCCAAAAGTAGCAGTTGCTCCTACTGTGAACTTCTTATCAGTACGGGTATTTAAAGTCTGGTAGCTTGTACCAAGGGTAAAGTTAAAGTTTCTGACTCTGTTTTTAGTCTGATAACCATTAACATATTCACCAGCATAACTACCTGTAGCAGGGTTGTACGCACGGAATTCATTAAGGTCATTAAGGTCTCCAAAATAAAGGTTAGCTCTTGCTCCTACAGAAAGTTCCTGATTAATTTTATAAGAAACAGCAACTTGTGCAGCATTCAATGTTCCGCTACCTTTAAAGTTATTTTTATACATTGGAGTTCCGTCTGCAGCAAATTGTTCATTTACGATATCGTAACTCTTAGAACTGTATGGCTGATAAGAGATCCCCATTTTCACTTTTGGAGATAGTGGAAATGCAAGAGATATATTAGAAAGATACGTAGAATGCTTTGTAGATTTCATATCGTTATAGTTCGATTTGAAATAATTGTTTTCATTAGTAGCCTCCAGTCTGATACTCGTAAGTTCGAAATTGGCGTTGTTTGCCGGGTTGGCAAAATTGAAACTACTCGTGAAATCACTTATAAAAGCAGTTGATATACCTCCCATAGAAGTAGTCTCGATCGTATTATCATATTTCACATCTCCAATTCCATAGGTTGCATAAGGTGAGTTGCTTAGACTCTGTGCATTCAGAAAATATCCAACTGATATGAATGATACTACAAAGATTTTTTTCATTCTTTATTTTTAACAATGCGCAAATATCTTAAATATTAATGAATTGTAAAAATTATATGTGGTTAAAGTTTGTTAAGGGCCTTTCTTTCAAAGAAAAATGCAAATTTTCATCCGTTAAAATATCAATTCTGTTATATAAAAAGGCTGTCCAATATAGAACAGCCTTAGTTTATATGATATATTATCGCTATTGTTTATTTTACCTGAAGTACGGATCGGCTGTGGCTAAAACTTTCAAAGCTGAATTTCCCATGGTATTTTCCCATTCCTGAAGTTCCCACACCTCCAAAAGGTAAGTAATGTGAACCTACATGGATGATCGTACTGTTGATCTCTGCATCTCCGCTTGTGGTATGATGTAAAACGTTATCTGCAAATTCCTGGTTTTCTGTGAAAACATAGAGTGCCAACGGTTTCGGGCGGTTGTTTATTTCTTCCAGGGCCTCATTAATATCATTATAGGTCATAACAGGAAGGATAGGACCGAAGATTTCCTGCTGCATTACCTGATCGTTCCAGGTGACATTATCCATTAAAGTAGCTTCAAAATGACGGGTTTCCAGATCATAGCTTCCTCCATAGATTACTTTTTCAGGAGCTGCTTCCAGATAACCTGCCAGATGTTTGATCTGATTCTGGCTTACAATTTTCCCGATTTTTCCTAATGACTGACCTTCATAAGTAGTATTTAAATGAGCTTTAAACTTTTCAATAAAGGCATCCTTTACAGATTCGTGGATATAAATATAGTCCGGAGCAACGCACGTTTGCCCGCAATTGATCCACTTCCCGTAAGATATTCTTGCTACTGCCTTATCAAGATCCGCATCTTGATGAACAATTGTTGGTGATTTTCCTCCAAGTTCCAATGCCAGAGGAATTAATTGCTCTGCGGCTGCTTTCATCACAATTTTTCCAACGTTCGGACTTCCGGTAAAGAAAATATAATCAAAAGGAAGGCTTAATAGCAGAGTATTCTCTTCAATAGCTCCCTGAATAACCGCTACATAAGATTCATCGAAAGATTCATTTACAATATTTTCAAGAACCTGGGCCACATGCGGCGTATTTTCAGAAGGTTTTAGAATCGCTGTATTTCCGGCAACCAAAGCTCCGATAAGCGGACTGAACGTAAGTTGAACAGGATAGTTAAAAGGACCAATAATATAGGTAACACCATAAGGTTCATACATTACTTTGCTTACCACTTCAGCACCTGATGGATGTGGTTTTGAAGGGACAGGAGTAGGCTTTGCCCACTCATCAATATTTTCCAGAAAATAATCCAGTTCACTAATGACAATTTGAATTTCCACATACTCAGCTTCCTTTCTGCTTTTCCCCAGATCAATAGATAAGGCTTCGCAAAGATCATCCGTATGTTGTAAGAAAACTTCACGGAATTTTCTTAATTGTGCTTTTCTGAATTCAATATCTTTTGTCTGATTGGTTTTGAAAAAGGCTTTCTGCTGTTGAAATATTCCTTTTATTTTTTGTTCCAGGTTTGTATCCATTGGGGTATGATTTTTTACTATTTGAAAAAGTGTGAAATCGTAATGAATTTACGAAAAATTTCATCATGCAAATTTATTGTTTAAAATTAAATTGTGTAAAATTTAATTTTAAGTTTTATTCTAATCTTATTATTGATGTTTCCTATAATAGAATAGGGGTGTTGCTCTTTTGAAATCTATGATCTATAGTTTTATGCATTTTAAGCAGACTTAATTTTATAAATTGAAATAAGATTTTTTATCTTTGAAACATGAATTGGGAGAACATCGCCGGACAGACAAATCTGAAAAAACTTCTTAGAGAAAGCATTGCTGAAAACAGAGTGAGCCATGCCCAACTTTTTGTAGGAAAAGAGGGATACGGAACACTTCCTATGGTTTTGGCGTATGCAAAAGAAATTTTAAATCGTGAAAATGAACACGCTGCAGCGAAGGTAGAACATCTCAATCACCTGGATCTGCATTTCAGCTTTCCTGTTTTTACGGACAATAGAAATTCTTTAAGTAAGAATAAGTTTGATGAATTCAGAGAAATGATCATGGCTTCTCCATATGCAAGCTACGATGACTGGACTGCGTTCTTAGAGTCGGAAAATAAGCAGCTGTTTATTTCTGCAGATGAAATTGATGACCAAAACCAGAAGTTTTCTTTGAAAAGTTTTGAAGGAGGAACCAAAATCCTTATTGTATGGAGAGCAGATAAAATGAATATCGCGGCTTCAAACAAATTTTTGAAATTTTTAGAAGAACCGCCGGCAAAAACAATTATCCTTCTTACGGCAGAAAGCACCAATGATATCCTTCCTACCATTCTTTCCAGAACACAGATTGTAGAAATTCCTAGACTACATGATGAAGATATTGAAAACTATCTCAAAAAGAACTTTTCTGTTTCAGATGAAAAAGTGAAAGAGATTGTTCATGAAGCGCAGGGAGACCTTAATGATGCAGTAAAACTCCTCAATTCCGGAGATAAAACCAATGAATTTGAAAAACTCTTTGTACAATGGGTGAGAGATGCCTTTATGGTAAAAAAGAAACCTGAGTATTTGAGGAGTATCATTCTTTGGGCAAGAGAAATTGCGGGATGGAACAGGGAAAAACAGAAAAACTTCCTGAACTATTGTTCTGAAATCTTCAGGTTGGCATTGCTTCAGAACTATCAATCCGAAAATCTGGTGTATAAAAAGATAGATGCAAATGGGTTCAACTGGGGAGGATTTTCAAAATTCATCAGTGGAGCCAATATTGAACCTATTTTAGAAGAAATCAATACAGCCGATCTGCATCTTACCAGAAACGGAAATCCTAAAATTGTCTGGACTGATCTGGGTATAAAATTATCGAGATATATTCACAAAAGCACATAAATAAAACTCCGGTATTGTTGCCGGAGTTTTTGTTTCATTCTTTTTAAAGCTCAAAATTTCTAAGACAATAAAAAGGAATTATTTCAGAAATATTATCGGAACTTTAAATAAAACGGGTAATTACTGAAGTTTTTTATTGCAGAGAAAGGCTTTCTTATGGGTCTTGCATTGGATTATAGAAACCGTCTTTTCTTTACAATAAATTAAATCTATATTAAAAAATCAATCAATCGTTTGATTTGTGTTAAAACTTGTGTACATTTGCGCCCTGAAAAATGAACACGAACATGATTTCAAAAGAAGAAAATATATTATTCGCAGCCGAGAAGCTTTTTGCAGAAAAGGGATTCGAAGGGACTTCCACCCGCGAAATTGCAAAGGATGCTAATGTTAATATTTCTATGATCTCGTATTATTTTGGCTCTAAGGAAAAACTTTATGAGAAATTAGTAGAATACAGAATGAATGAAGGTCAGTTCTTTTCAAAAGATCTTTTGGGACGAACCGATATCAACGAGTGGCAGAAAATTGAAAAAGTAATTGATCAGTTTTCTAACAAGATCCGTACTCAAAAATGCTTTTACAGGATTATGCAGAGAGAGCAGGTGTATACCAAGAACCCTCAGATTGTAGAATTTTTAAAGCAAACTAAAATGGGATTCCTTTCTATGTATTCACAAATATTGGAAAGCGGTCTTAAAAATGGAATTTTCACCAAAAATCCACCTATTTATCTCCTTCATTCCACTGTAAGCGGAACTTTATTTTATGCATTCAATGCAAAAGAAATGTATAAAGAGTTCCTGAATGAAACAGAAGATGAAGAAGTCTTTGATGAAAAATACTATACTGAACTTAATAAACATATTAAATACTTACTAAAAGACCTTTTAGGTTATGAAGAGAATAAATAACTCAGTGATTGCATTATCACTATTCGTAGGAATAGCAAATGCAAATGCTCAGGAGAAAAAAACACTTTCTCTTGACGAAGCTGTACAGTTGGGAATCCAGAACAGCAAGAATCTCAAGATCGATGCAGCCAAGATCGAAGAGGCTACAGCTGATCTTTTGGAAGCTAAAAACAGACAGTTGCCGGAATTGAAAGTATCTGGCAGCTATATGTACCTTCCGATAAAACCGAATGTAGACATCAAACTTCCGGGTGTTTCAGGAGCAGGAGGTCCCGAAGTACATCAGGTAGCTTACGGCTCAGCAAATCTTAGCGTTCCAATCTATAGCGGAGGAAGAATCAAATATGGGATTCAGTCGGCTAAATACCTGGTGGAAGCTTCAAAATTAAGCACTGAGAACGACAAAATTGCTATTGCTTATAATGTTGCCCAGGCTTATAACAACTTATTTAAAGCCAATCAGTCTATCAAAGTTTTTGAAGAAAACCTTGCCGCTTCTCAAAAAAGAGATGAAACATTTCTTAAAATGGAAAACAATGGTTTAATCGCAAGAAACGACAGGTTAAAGGCCAATCTTCAGACTTCAAATATTGAACTCCAGCTATTGGAAGCTAAGAACAACTACAATATTGCCAACATCAATATGGATTTGTTACTGGGAATTCCTGAAACTACTGAGTTAGAAGTGGATGAAAACTATATTGAAGAAGGTTCAGATGTGAAACCGGTTGACTTTTATGTTACTGAAGCCAGAGAAAACCGTAAAGATTTACAGGCTTTAGCACAACAGAGAAAAGCGGCAGAGTTGGGATCAAAAGCTGCAAAAGCTGAAAATCTTCCTTCTATCGCATTTACCGGAGGTTATGTAGCCGCGGATATTCCTAAGTTTCTTACCGTATACAATGCCATCAATGTAGGAATTGGGGTTTCTTATAACCTATCGAACCTGTGGAAAGAAAATTCTTCATTAAGACAGTCACAAGCGAGAGAAAAGCAGTTGGCAGCTACGGATGAATTACTGAATGACAACATTAAGCTTGACGTCAACAGAGAGTATCAGAATACAGACTATTCAAAAAAGAGAATTGCTGTTTTTGAAAAATCAGCTGAGCAGGCTAATGAAAATTACAGAATTACAAAAAATAAATACGACAACGGTCTAGCAACGATGACAGAATTATTGGATGCAGACGCAGCGCAGATTGCAGCTAACGTTGGAGTAATAAATGCTAAAGCAGATGCTGCCTTGGCATATAGAAAACTATTACAGACAACAGGAACTTTAACAATTAAATAATCAGATCGAAACCAAAATGGAAAATAATAATACACAGGCAGCTGAACCTAAAAAGAAAAAAAGTTTAGTTTTTCCTATCATTTTAGCGGCAGTAGTAATCGGAGGAGGAATCTATGGTTACAGAGCCTTTACGTACGGACAGTATCACGAAGAAACTGACGATGCTCAGATTACTTCCAATATGTCACCGGTAATTTCTAAAATTTCAGGTTATGTAGCTCAGGTAAAAGTAAAAGACAACCAGTTTGTAAAAAAAGGAGATACGTTGGTGATTTTGGATAACAGAGATCAGAAAATGGCTCTTGATCAGGCTCAGGCAGCATTATCTACCGCTAAAAGTAATATTTCAAATGCAGAAGCTACCACAACAGCTACTTCAAAAAATATCGGATCTTCAGAAGCGGCAGTAGTAACGGCTAATGCTCAGATAGAAGCCGCAAAAGTAAATGTTTGGAAAACTTCTCAGGATTTGAAGAGATATGCTAATCTTGTAAAAGACCATTCTATTACAGAACAGCAATACGAGCAGGCTTTAGCTGCAAAACAATCTGCAGACAGACAACTACAGGTTTTGGTTGATCAGAGAAATCAAATTGCTCAGCAAACTCACATCGCTTCTTCTCAGACCGCTGCAAGCTCACAACAAATCAGTGTTGCAGGATCTGTTGCAAAACAAAGAGAAGTAGATGTAGAAAATGCAAAACTGAATTTATCATATACGGTAATCCTTGCACCAGAAGACGGATACGTTGGAAAAGTACCTACACAGGCAGGTCAGTATCTGCAGGCGGGAGCGCAGTTGTTTTCTTTGGTTAAAAACGACCAGAAATGGGTAGTGGCCAACTTTAAGGAAACTCAGGTAGACAAAATGGTAGAAGGACAGAAAGTAAAAATCGAGATTGATGCTTTCCCTGATAAGGAATTTGAAGGAGTAGTAAGCTCATTCTCTCCGGCTACAGGAGCTACATTCTCTATTCTTCCTCCGGATAATGCAAGCGGTAACTTTGTAAAAGTAGTTCAGAGACTTCCTGTAAAAATTGATTTTGTAAATCTGGATAAAGATATTGCGAAAAGACTAAGAACAGGAATGAACGTGAAGGCAGAAGTTGCTTTGAAATAGTATTTATGTACTTACGTAAAATGTATTCATGATGAATTGAAAATCATTAATACATCCTACATTTTACATTAATACAAATATTCGAATAAAAATTATGCAAGATTCATTAGTAGAATATGGAGCGCGTAGAGTAATCATTACGATTACGGCTATCCTTTGTGCCCTTCTTGAAATTGTAGACTCCACGATTGTCAATGTTGCCTTGAATGAAATGAAGGGGAATCTTGGATCTACACTTTCTGAAGTGGGATGGGTAATTACAGCTTATGCCATTGGTAACGTAATCATCGTACCAATGACGAGCTGGCTTTCCCAGCAGTTTGGGCGTAGAAATTACTTTGCGGCATCCATCATTATATTTACTATATTTTCATTTTTATGTGGAAATGCGACCAATATCTGGGAACTTGTGTTCTTCAGATTGATGCAGGGAATCGGTGGGGGAGCCTTATTGGTAACTTCACAAACGATCATTACGGAATCTTATCCGATTGAAAAAAGAAGTATGGCTCAGGCTATTTATGGTCTGGGAGTAATCATCGGCCCTACATTAGGTCCACCTCTTGGAGGGTATATCGTTGATAACTTCAGCTGGCCATATATTTTCTATATTAATATTCCGATTGGAATTGCAGCAACCTTAATGACGTTGCAGTTTGTAAGAAGTCCGAAATATGCTGAGAAACGTAAAGTTTCGGATGTTGACTGGATTGGAATTGGGCTATTGGCAGTAACAGTAGGTTCATTACAGTTCATTCTTGAGAGAGGTCATGAAGAAGACTGGTTTGCCAGCGGAATGATTGTAGCGTTTACGGTGGCTGCTGTTTTAGGATTTATATTATTCCTTTGGAGGGAACTTACCTTTAAATACCCGATCGTTGAGCTCAGGGTGCTTAAAAATAGCAATCTAAGGATCGGAACAATGATGTCATTCGTGCTTGGATTTGGGCTTTATGGATCTACGTTCATCGTTCCTCTTTACACTCAGAGTATTTTAGGCTGGACGGCTCTTCAGTCAGGAGCTTTGATGATTCCGGCAGCTTTAACAACAGCCTTCATGATGCCTATTATTGGTAGACTTTTGGCAAAAGGAGCAAAACAGCAGATCCTGGTTTCTTTAGGATTGTTCATCTTCTTTGTTTATAGTTTCTGGGGATATAAAATTCTGACTCCGGATACCAGTAAAGATGCATTTTTCTGGATGCTGATTGTAAGAGGAGCAGGTTTGGGACTACTGTTTATTCCAATTACTTCTTTGTCTTTAAGTACACTGAAAGGGCAGGAGATTGGTCAGGGAGCAGCCTTTACCGGGATGATGAGACAGTTGGGAGGATCTTTCGGGATTGCAGCGATTACAACTTTTATTGCTAATGCCGGACAGAAATACAGGAATAATCTGATTTCTCACCTTGACGAAAACAGTTTTGATGTCCAGCAAAGACTGGCTGCCCTTAAAGCAAATTTTATTGCCAAAGGAATGACGCCTGATGCAGCAATGAATGCCGCTTATAAAATGCTTGATTTATCAGTCACCAAACAGGCCACTGTACTCTCTTATATGGATGTATTTCTTTATCTCGGAATCATATTTCTGATATGTATTCCGTTTATCTTACTCGTAAAAGAAAGAAAAAGCAAAGAAAAAATAGATTTGAGTGAAGCCATGCACTAAATTTTAATTAAAAACCTTCGATATTTTCGAAGGTTTTTTTTTGTTCATTTCTTACGTAAGATAATATCAGCCAATAGCTTTCAGTTTTAATTCTGTTAAACAAAAAATAATATCACTTATTGGAGAGTTTAATTATTTTTTCTAGCTTTACACCAACAAATGAAAAAATATGAATAAATTCCCTGATCCCTCAAACCCTTTTCAAAAAGGTATTTCCCTAATAATGCGCCGGATTTTTATCTGAATATCGGTTTTTAATATCAACTGATCGAGTACTGTCTTTTTACTTTGTTTTTATATTCAATAAAGACAATGTGCTTATTTCCGAAAGCATATGAGTACGGTCTTTCGTTTCACTAATTAACTAAACCATGATCTCAATATACCTACAAAATATTAAATATGAATCAAATACAACTGCCGGAAACCTATCTGGCATTATCAGATTTCAGAAAGCATGATATCTTTCTTCCTGAAATGAATCA